>Ga0194129_10002712_pt1 | contig 26069 bp, 28 predicted proteins | sample TA2KigCa35mmetaG_FD_150862 | JGI IMG/M metagenome (GOLD analysis project Ga0194129, IMG submission 150862) | Freshwater microbial communities from Lake Tanganyika, Tanzania - TA2015038 Kigoma Deep Cast 35m | ecosystem: Environmental > Aquatic > Freshwater > Lake | place: Tanzania: Lake...
ACCGACGGCACCATCACCGGCACCCCCACCAAGACCGGGACCGCCAACCTCACCGTCCGCGTCACCGACGCCACCAGCGCCACCACCACCAAGGCCCTCAGCATCACCGTGGCCGCCCCGACGATGCAGATCGCCTCGGTGACCCTCACCACCGGTCGATCCGGCACCCAGTCGTTCGCGACAGCCCGTGTTCTCGTCGTCGACGGCAAGGGTGCCCCCGTAGCCAACGCAAAGGTCAGCGGCCAGTGGAGCCTCGAGCGTGGTTCGGCCACTTCCCGGACGGCGACCACCGGCGCCAACGGATGGGCGAGCCTGCGCTCCCCGAACTATGCGAACGCCACCGGCAAGACCGTGAGTTTCTGCGTCCTCGGTGCCACCCGCAGCGGGTACACGGCCCGCATCGCCACCTCCTGCGCGTCGGCCAGATTCTGACCCGGCTCGAAGCGGACGGCAGCCGGGTCGGCGATCACGCTCCGGGCGAGCCGGCCGTCGGGTCCGACCGCCAGGACGTCGGCGTAGGTGTCGTGGCGCTGGAGGTGGGCGTCGACGGCCGCGGTCATGGCACCCAGGTCGCACCGGCCCGGCTCGGTCCACGCCACGGTTCCGAGCCGCGCCATCGTCAACCCGGCGGCCCGGAACCGCTCGTAGGCCCGGACGTGCTGGGCCTGCTGGTGGCTCGCCGGGACGGGACTGGGCTCCGCCGTCCGCACCGCCGCCCAAGTGCGCGGGGTCGGGACCCACGACGTGACGTGACCGCCGGGCTGGTGCCAGGCCCCGAGGGGGGCAAGATAGGGGGCTGCGGTCACGGTCCGTCCCGGGGCTCCACCGCCCGCCGAAGGCGGCGTGTGACGTGCGAAGAGTACCCGGGGCCCGAGGATCCCGATCAGCCGGTGAAGGTCGGGGACGGAACCCGGAGATGGGTGGACCTGGTGGCGCCCGCAGGGCGCGGCCCTGTGCCGCTCGCGCCTTCGGTAGGGTCACCGCGATGGTGGACGACCCCACGTTCCGGATCCTCGATCGGGCCGGGGTGCTCCCTTCCCGCGGACGACCGTGACCCGTCCGCGCGTGGTGGTGCTCGGCGCCGGGATGGCCGGGCTCACCGCGGCCCGCCGCCTGGCCCGGTCGTGTGACGTCGTGGTGGTCGACAAGGGCCGCGGGGTCGGCGGGCGCCTCGCGACCCGCCGGATCGGCGGGGCGACCTTCGACCACGGCGCGCAGTTCCTCACCACCCATACCGCCGAGTTCGCCGCGGCCGTCGCCGAGTGGACCGGCGCCGGTGCCGTCGTGCCGTGGTTCCGGGGCCGGATCGGACCCGACGGGGCGACGGATCCCGACGGGCACGTGCGCTTCCGCGGCGCCCCCACCATGAACGCGCTGGCCAAGCACCTCGCCGTCGGACTCGACGTCCGCACCGGTTCGCGGGTGACCGCCGTGCGCCACGCGGCAGCGGGCTGGACGGTGACGCTGGCCGACGCCGGCGACCTCACCGCCGACGCAGTGGTCGTGACCGCCCCCGTCCCCCAGACCCTCGCGCTGCTGGCCGCGGGTGGCGTCGACCCGACACCCCACGAGCGCGACGCGCTCCACGCCGTCACCTACGAGCCGTGCCTCGCCCTCATGACCGTGCTCGACGGGCCGTCGGGGCTCGACGACCCCGGTGCGGTCGACCCCGCCTCGGGTCCGATCGACTGGATGGCCGACAACCAGGTCAAGGGCGTGTCGGCGGTCCCGGCGGTGACGATCCACGCCACGCCCGGGTTCAGTCACGACCACTGGGACGCCCCCGACGACGAGGTCGCCGACGCACTGCTGGCCGCGGCCGCGCTCGGGGCCGACCCCGTGGCCGGCGCCCGCTCGGTCCAGCGGTGGCGTTACGCCCGACCGGTCGTGGAGCACCCCGAGCGGTGTCTCGTGCTCGACGGCGACGCCCCGCTGGTCTGCGCCGGCGATGCCTTCGGCGGTGCCAAGGTCGAGGGGGCCGCACGCTCGGGCGCCGCCGCCGCCGACGCGGTCGCCGCGGCGCTCGGCACCGTCAGCCGCCGACGGGCGGCGCCACCCGGCGGTGTGCGAGGCTCGTCCCCGTGACCGGAGCCACCGCCGACTGCTGGTGACGGCCCTTGCGGCGCTGGCGGTGACCTCGTTGCTGTGTGCAGTGGCCCCCGACTTCACCTTCCTGCTCGGGGCCTGGGTGCTGCAGGGGTTCGCCGCCGCGGCCACCTCCTACTGCCTCGACCACCCGAAGCTGGTGGCCGGCTCCTTCCTCATCGCGACGATCCTGGTGCTCACCCAGATCGGGAACGACATCCAGTGGAAGCTCACGATCCAGCGGATCGTCAGGACCCTCGGCCGAGTCCTGCTCCTGGCCGGTCTGATGCGGGTCGTCGGCACGGTCACCTACACCGAGGTCCTGGGCGTGCCGTTGCCGGTGCGGGTCTCCGTGATCGGGATTGCGTTCGCGGTCCTGGCGGTGATCTCGAAGTTCAGTCCCCGCCAGTGGATCTACTACGTCTTCATCGCCCCCGCCGCCGTGGTCACCCTGGTGGGCGGTTGGTCTAGCGTCGGGCGCGTGATGGAGGCGCCGGTGGAGAGACGGACCGTGACGATGGTCGGTGTCGTCGTCCGGTGAGCCGCTGGCGACGGTTCCTGAGGCGTGTGGGCCGTCGGTCACGGGCCGCGTCGGCGACCGGTCGCGATCACGGGTTCTGGCGCCCCGGGGAGCTGGACCGGGTCGTGGTCCTGTCACCGCACCTCGACGACGCGGTGTTGAGCGTCGGCGACGTGCTGGCGGTCGCTCCGGTGGCGACGGTCGTGACCGTCTTCGCGGGCAGCCCGGAGGCCTATCCCGACCCACCCTCCGCCTGGTCCCTTCGGTGCGGGTTCGGACCCGGGGACGACATCGGTGCACTGCGGCGAGCCGAGGACGAGCACGCGCTCCACCGGCTCGGCGCCGACCCCGTCCACCTCGCCTACGTGGAGCACGACTACCGCACGGGACCGTTCGACGAGGCGATCCCTGACGGGATGGTCGATGCCCTTGCGACGGCCGTCCGAGCGGCGGCGCCGACGGTGGTGCTGCTGCCCTGCGGCCTGGACCGACCCGAGCACCGGATCGTGGCGGCGGCGGCCCTCAGTCTCCGAGCGGTGCTCGACGGACCGACCTGGGTCGCCTACGCCGAGCTCCCGTACCTCTGTCTGCCCGGCGTCCTGCCCACCCGACTGGCAGAACTGGTGGCGGACGGCGTCGTGCTCGAGCCACTCACCCCCACGTCCGACCCGCTGGCGCGGGCCCGCAAGATCGAAGCACTCGAGGCCTATCGCTCGCAGGTCGGTCCGCTCGACGACTGGTGGTCGGTGCGCCGGAGAGTGCGCGAGACTCCCGAGTCGCTGTGGCGAATCACGACCTGACATCGCAGTACGCGATGGCCCGATCAACGACCGACCCGTGGCTGCGGACGAGGCCAGCGTCATGACCGTGCCGGCCGGCCTCTCCGTGTACACCGTCTGCAACGCGCGCTACTTCCCGGCGCTCGTGCTGCTCGTCGCTTCGGTCGAGCGCCACGCGCCCGGCACGCCACTCACCGTCTACGACGTCGGTCTCGACGACGTCCAACGAGTGTGGCTCCGAACGCGGGCGACGATCGTCGACGGGACGGCTGCCCGGCGGGCGGTCCCGAGTCTCGACAAGGCGTTCGCGGCCACGCTCGACCCGTCGGGTCCGATCTTGATCATCGATGCCGATGGCCTGGTCGCCGGCGACCTCGGCCCACTGGTCGAGAAAGCCCGAGCCGGCTCGATCGTCGCGGCGGTCGACCCGATGGCCACGCGCCGGGTCGCAGCGTGGTCGGACCGGTTCGGGCTGCAGGCCCCCCTGCGAGTGCAACGCTACGTCGGGGCCGGCACGGTGCTCCTCGACGCCGACGTCCACGGCGGCCTCCTCCGGCGCTGGTGGGACCTGTGCGGTGTGGCCAGCGACCGGTACGCCGAGTGGCGGGCCGATCCGGACGAGCCGCTGATGCACAACGACCAGGATGTGCTCAACGCGCTGCTCATGTCGGAGGTACCCGAAGGGGCGGTCGAGCATTTCACGACCGAGCAGATGGCCGCCAGCCTCTTCATGCCCGGTGTCCGCCTGCACGACCGCCGCCGGCTCGTCTTCTCCGGTCCGGGCGGAGGGCCACTCGTCGTGCAGTGCATGACGCAGGCCAAGCCGTTCCTGCCCGAGGGAGGCGCCTCGCTCTTCGGCTCCGCCTACACGATGGCGCTGCGCGCCGTCCTCGTCGACGAGGCCCGCCGTTCCGATCCCGGAGGAGCCGTCGATCCGTCGGTCCTCGTTCCGTGGCTGCGCCCGGGCCCGCTCGGGGCGATCCGGTTCCGGTGGCGCACCGTGTGGATCCGGACCCGGAAAGCACTCGGGCGCTGGCGGGCCCGGTACCTGCCTCACCGCTGAGCCGCTTCGATCAGCCGGTGATGCGGGAGACGACCGGCTCGTTCTGGACCTCGACCGATCCGAACCAACCATCACCGCGCGACTGGCGCCATGCTGCGCCACGGTCGGGGCCAAGTTTGCGACCGTCGAGGCGCTGCTGTCCGGCCGCAGGACGTTCACCGTCATGGCCGAGGCGTGGCCCGAGCGGGCAGGCGATCCCTTCGCCGATCAGATGAACGCGAACGAGAAGTACGTGGTGACGGACACCCTCACTGACGACGACATCTCGTGGCCGAACTCTCATGTAGTCCCGATCGCCGAGTCGATGGACGCGGTCAGAGCCCTGCGGGAGCGTCCCGGAGGTGATCTCGGAGCCTTCGGGAGCCCCACCCTCGTACGGTCGCTGCTCGCCATCGGTCTCGTCGACGAGCTCAACCTGATGATCGAACCGGTCGTCCTCGGAGGAGGCAAGCGGATCTTCACCGATGACAGCGTCGGGCGGTCGTTCGACCTCGTCGACGTGCAGGTGGCGGCGACGGGCGTGCTGAGGTGCTCGTACCACTGCATCGGGGCCAATCTCCGGACCGGTCACAGCGACGAGCTCTACCGGGACGACGCGTCGCCCACCGACAGCTGAGCCGGCGCAGGTCGGAGCCGGCGTCAGTAGCCTGACCTCCACGCCGGACACGACGTTGCCCAGCGTGCGCAGGTGCGCAACGGCACGACCGGGAGGCGATCGGTATGGCGGACACGAGCGATCCGGTCAGGAACGCATGACGGCCCTGATGCGCCAGGACCCTGGCGGACCCGTCGTCATCCTGGATCGGACCTGAGCCGACCGATGGCGTCCGTCAGCACGTACCTGAACTTCATGGGCGACACCGAGGCCGCGTTCCTCTTCTACCGGGACGTCTTCGGTACCGAGTTTCGGGGTCCGCTGATGCGAAACCGGGACGCCTGGGACCCGGAACAGCCCAGGCCCTCGTTCACCGAGGAGGATCTCGACCGGGTGATGCACGTCGAGCTGCCGATCCTCGGTGGCCACGTGCTCATGGGCACGGATCTGCTCCCGTCCATGAGTCACGAACTCGTCCTCGGCAACAACGTCACCATCAACCTCGAGCCCGACACTCGCGCCGAGGTCGACCGTCTCTACGGGGCACTCTCGGTCGATGGCACCGACCTGGTCGAACCGCACGACGAGTTCTGGGGCTACTGGGCGTGCTGCGTCGATCGCTTCGGCGTGCGCTGGATGTTCAACGGACCGTTGACCGATCCCGGCTGATCGAGCCGTCCCCCGTCGCCGCCCCCGATCGCCAGGCTCCGGGCGCCCCCGCCCGGAGCGCCCCCGGTCGTCGTACGTCGTCGACTTCGATGCTTCGGCTGCCGTCGACTTCCGGCCCGCACTGCGCCACCGGTGCACGGTCACCGATGTCGGGATCGCCCGCAGCGACTGGGCCCCGACGCTCGACGCTCGACAGTTGGTACTGGTCCGACGTATCGACGGACCTAGGACGATCGGCGAGATCGCAGACGGGATCGACGACGCCCGCGCGGCACGTCAACTCTTCCACACGCTCTGGCGGCTCGACTTCATCTCCGTCCGTCTGGCGACCGACGGCGCGGACCGGACCGCCTGACCCGCGCGGGTGCGCCCGACCGAGGGGGCCTCAGGCGGTCGGGGGTTCGTCCGGAGCCGGTGGAACGACGATGGCCCAGAAGCCTTACGTCACAAGGGCTTCAGCGCGCTCGGAGGGATTCGAACCCCCAACCTTCTGATCCGTAGGCCGGGTGTGGTTGCTCGCAGTCGGAAGGTTCGGGCTCTTCTACCAGCCCTCTTGCGGCGGTTCCCCCAACTGGCCGGAGGTGTTCCCCCACGTTTTCCCCACACATGGCCGCGTGGGCACGTCTGGCAATGCCTGACGACACATGACCACGGAACGAGAGGTTCTGGAGTTCGATTGCGGGGTTCGCGCGTACGCGCCCACCACGCCCGACGGCTACTGGCGGATTCGCTGGGAGGAGGCAGGCAAGCGTCGCGACACGACCGCCCGGTCGAGATCCCAGGCCATCGCGAAGGCTGGTGAGCTCGTGGAGCGTCTCTCGCGCGGGGCTGCCACAGACCTCGGCAAGTCGACAGGCGCCGACCTCGTCGCCCACTACCTGGACCCGAACCGGCGGCCCCCGCGCGGCCACCCATGGTCGGAACGCCACCGCGACGAGCAGGTCCGCTACTGCACCCGCTATGTGACCCCGGAGATCGGTCTGATCGCCTGCCGCCACCTCACCCGATACGACTTCCAACGAGTGCTCGCACAGGCACCGACCGCATCGGTCGCCCAGCACCTGCGGCGCTGCCTGAGTGGCATCGTCAACGCCGGCCTCGACGAAGGCCTCCTGCTTCCCCGCCAAGACCTCCTGCGGGGAGTCCGCTGGACCCCACCCACAGGAGCTTCGATGCAGGAACCGGCACCTGTAGGTCGAAGCGTCACCGACGAGGAAATCCCAACAACCGCCATGGTCCACGCCCTCGCCCACGCCCCCGCGCAACTGCCGTGCTCCGTGTGGTGGCGCGAGCTCGAGATCCTCCTCGTGGCCTACAGCGGCCTCCGCTGGGGAGAACACGCCGCCCTGACCGCCGACCGCATCGACCCCACCCGCCGACGCATCACCGTTGACCGCCAAGTCATCGAGACCCGCTCATCCCTCAAGCTCACACTCCCGAAGGGGCGGCGCCGCCGCGTCACCATGTACCCCGCCGCCACGCCCGGCGGCGTGGACCTGGCGGCACTCGTCGAGAAGCGACTCGCCGAAATCGCGCCCGACGACCTGGTCTTTCCAGCACCCATGGGAGGATGGGCCCGCCGGTCCAACTACGGCCGCATTATCTGGGACCCAGCCGCAACCAGCATCGACTGGCCCCAGAAGAGTGACGGACGGTGGGCCTGGACCTTCCACTTGCTCCGCCACGTCTTCGCGACCTGGGCGCTCAACCAACCAGACCTCCGCCTCGAAGACGTAGCCCGACTCCTCGGACACAGCAGCACACGCGTCACCCAGGACATCTACATCCACGTCGCCGACGACCTCTACGAACGCTTCTCCGCTGCCACGGAACAGAACGGCGACCTCCGGCCGGTCTGATCCACGGTCGCCCAATCAGTGGACGTCGAGACGTCGCCCAAGTTCGCGCATGCCGTCGATCGCCGGTCGGTCGGTCTGGCTACGCCTGCGATCGGATCGGACGGGTTGGGAATCGGCTGGTCGGCATCATCCGAGTTCTCTGCGGGCGAGCCGGTCGTTGGGGCCCTGTGGCTGGAACTCGAGGCCAGCCAGCTCGCGAGGCAGGGGATCGGACGCGCCGGCGGCGATCCACGAGCAGAGAGCCGCCGTGCTCGTGGCGGTCACCACGTGGCCGAGCCAGACCCGGTCACCCGATGCTCGGCGCACGACGATCACGTTGGATCGAGAGCATTCGCCGAGGCAGCCGACGACCCGCGTCCGGCATGCGGCGCGGACGGCGGCGGTTTGGGCCTCGTGGTCCGTCCCGGGGTGCTTGGCCGTGCCGCAGCAGCAGCCGCGACACACGAGCGCGCTCACTTCGCTCGGCTCACGGCGACGCCTGACCCGCACATCGGTCGGCATCACCGAGTTGGCAGTGGCATCCATCAACGTGGCATACTATAGGAATGATTTTTATTCCTATTTCATGGGCACGGGCTCGCATCCGTTCGAGGTCCGTCGTCGTGGCAGCGCTGTGCCTCGCCGCCGCGGTCGTCGGTCCCGCGCCGGCGGGTGCGGCCGGCAACGACCGACCCACCGTGGTCGCGGCGTTCTATCCGCTCGCCGAAGCCGCGCAGGGTGTCGGCCGTGGCCTGGTGGACGTGGTGAACCTGACCCCGCCCGGGCAGGGCCCACACGACCTCCAGCTCTCGGGACGGGCGGTGCAGCGGATCGAGCAGGCCGACATGGGCATCTACCTCGGCTCGGGCTTCCAGCCCCAGGTGGAGAAGGCCATCAAGAAGTCCAAGCCCGCGTCGCGGCGCATCGACGTACTCGAGACGGTCGGTCTGCTCCCCGTGGACGCCCAGCTCGCAGGCACGAAGGGGAAGGTCGACGGTGAGGTCCTCGAGGGGGACGTCGACCCCCACGTGTGGCTGGACCCGGTGCGGATGATCGAGATGGTCGACGCGATCACCGACTTCTTCGTGCGCAACGATCCTGCCAACGCCGACACGTACCGAGCGAACGCGAAGCAGTACCTGGCCTCGCTCGACGGGCTCGACGCCGAGTACCGGGCCGGGCTCGCGCAGTGCCGGTCGCGGGCGATCGTCACGAGCCATCGCGCCTTCGGGTACCTGTCCGACTCATACGACCTGCGCCAGATCCCCATCGCCGGGGTCTCACCCGAGGTGGAGCCCGACCCGAAGACCCTCGCCGCGATCGCCGACGAGGCCGAGAAGGAGGGAGTCACGACGATCTTCCTCGAGACCATCGCGCCCCCTGACCTCGCCAAGACCGTCGCCCGCGAGATCGGCGCGGACCTCGACCTCCTCGACCCGATCGAGGGCCTGTCGCGCAAGCAGCTCCGCACGGGCGAGACCTACGCCTCGATCATGCGCGACAACCTCACCCGGCTCCGCAAGGGCCTGGGGTGCCGATGACCGCACCGGACGTGGTCCTGCGGGTCGACGACCTCACGGTCGCGTACGGACGCCACCGCGCGCTCGAACACGTCTCCTTCTCGGTACGTCGCGGCGAGCTGGCCGCGGTGATCGGTCCGAACGGGGCCGGGAAGTCGACCATGTTTCGCGCGCTGTCGGGGATCGTGAAGTACTCGGGGAACGTCGAGCTCTGCGGGGTGCACTGCCACCACCGTCGCGATCGTCTGGTGTGCGCGTACATCCCCCAGCGCTCCGACATCGACCTCGACTTTCCCATCACCGTCGACCAGTTGGTGCTGTCGGGACGGCGACGCTTCCTCCGGCTCGGTCAGCGCCCCGGCCCCGCCCACCGCGGCGCGGCACGCGACGCGCTGGCGCGCGTCGGACTGGCCGACCTCGGCGCGCGTCCGCTCGCCCAGCTGAGTGGCGGGCAGGCACAACGGGCGTTCCTCGCCCGGGCCCTCGCCCAGGAAGCCGACCTGATCCTGCTCGACGAGGCGCTCAGCGGCGTCGACCAACCCGGAGTCGACGGCATGCTCGACCTGTTCTCCCAACTGTGCGCCAACGGGGCGACGATGCTCGTCGCCACCCACGACCTCGCGCTCGCCCGCCGGCGGTTCACCCGCTGCATCGCCATCAACCGGCAGGTGATCGCCGACGGAGCACCCGCCGAGGCGCTCGACGACCGAGCCCTCGAGGCGACCTTCGGCTCGGGCTCATATCGATCTGCCGTCGCGTAGACCCTGATGGGCGCGCTGTCGTGGTTGACCGAGCCGTACCACAGTGCGTTCATGCGCCACGCCGCGATGGTGGCCGTGCTGGTCGGGGTGCTGGCCCCCACCGTGGGGGTGTGGGTCGTGCTGCGCCGCCTCGCGTACCTCGGCGACGCAATGAGCCACGGCACGCTCGCCGGCGTCGCCGGCGCCTACCTCATCGGCGCGAGCATCACGGTCGGGGCCCTCGCGGCCGGGGTAACGATGGGCCTGCTGGTCGCCGTCCTCGAGCGCCAGCGAAGAGTGAGCGAGGACAGTGCCATCGGAGTGGTCGAGACGCTGATGTTCGCGAGCGGGGTGATCCTCGTCTCGCGCAACGACAGCATCGGGGTCGACCTGACCCACTTCCTCTTCGGACAGATCGTCACGGCCACCCGCCACGACCTCGCCGTGAACGGCCTCCTCACCCTCGTCGCGCTCCTGCTCGTGGGCGTGGCGTTCCGCGACCTGCGCATGACCACCTTCGACCCTGCGCACGCCGCGCAGGTGGGGATCCCGGTCGGCGCCATCGGCACCGTCCTGATCGTGCTCATCTCGATCACGGTGGTGGTCAGCCTCAGCACCGTCGGGCTGCTGATGAGCGTCGCCATGCTCATCACTCCCGCGGCGGCCGCTCGCCTGGTCACCCACCAGGTGCCCACGATGACCGTCGTCGCCGTCGGTATCGGGGTCGCGTCCGCGCTCGGCGGACTCACCCTCAGCTACCACTTCTCCACCCCGCCGGGTCCGACGATCGCGGTGGTCACCGTCGGCTGGTTCGCCCTTGCCGCCGGATGGTCGGCCATCGACAACCGACGCTCCGGAAAGCCCCGCGACGAGACCGTCGGCCGCGCGATGGCGGCTTCCGAGGGGTGAGCGCTACGCGCAGGCCCCGCAACGACCGATCAGGTCGAGACGGTGGTGCTCACTCGTGAACCCGTTGGCCCGAGCGACGCGGCGGAGCACCCGATCGAGGCTCGCTTCGAGGTCGTCGGGGATCGTGAAGTCGAGCACGGTCCCGCAACCCGCGCACACGAGGTGGTGGTGATGCCATTCGGTGACCGCATCGTCGAGCTCGTAGCGCGCCTGCTCGTCCGAGGTGACGATCCGGTGCACGATGCCGGCCTCCTCGAGCACCGCAAGGTTGCGATAGGTCGACGACATCGAGAGTGACGTGCCTCGGCTCAGGATCTCGCTGATCGTGATCGGCCCCTCGGCCTCGGCCAGCGTTTCGACCAACGCGCGGCGGCCTCGGGTGTACCGGTGGTCCTGGGTATCGAGGCGTGCGGCCACCACGTCGTTCAGCTCGGGCGCGTCACCGGTCCTCACCCGACCAGCCTACCCCATATTGGGAATGGCTGGGAATCGCTGAGGTCACCACGGGGGCGACGCGTTCGTAGCACGCGCCGTCCGCGTCACCGGACCTCGGTGCCGAGCGTGCGGACGTGACGTCGACCCGGTGGCGCACCGTCGCCGACGAGCGGCGTGTCCGCTCCGAGGCGCAGGCGGTATCGACCCGGGAGCCCGTTGCACGACGTTCGCTGCACGGCGACGACGACGCTGCCGTCGTCGAGCGGATCGATGCCGGTGACGATCCATGTGGTTCCGTCCCGGTCCAGATGGTCACCCGGTGCCAGACAGGCCGGCGCGACGACGTGGGAATGCTCGGGCGCCCACAGCGAGTGATGCGCGGACGCGTGGTCGTGCGTGCGATGGAGGGACATGCCCTGCACCCTAGCCCATAATAAGAATGATTCTCATATACTCCATCGATGGTCCCGTCCCGCGTTGACGTCTGTCTCATCGGAGCCGGCCCCCAAGCGCTCGCCATCGCGATGTGTCTCCGGTCAGTGGCCCCCGAGCGGCACATCCACGCGATCGATCCGTCGGGAGCATGGATGCATTCCTGGGAGCACAACTTCGCGGCGTTCGACATTCCACACCTTCGGTCGCCGGGGGTTCACCACCCGCATCCCGACGCGTCCGCGTGGAGCAGGTTCCGCCAGGCTCGGACCTTCCCCCCTCTCGGCCAGTACGACTTCCCTGCGACCGGTGCCTTCTCGGCCTTCTGCTCCGAGTGCGCACGCGAGGTGGGGCTCGACCGGATCGTCGAGGCCGGGGTCGTCGGACACGTGGCCAGGGCGGGAACGAGGTTCTCGGTCGAGCTCGCGAGCGGACGCTCGCTCGTTGCGGACCACGTCGTGGTGGCAGCCAACCCCCGACGGCGACGGATGCCCGCGGTCTTCGTCGATCCGAGCGGACAATTCGACTCGATCCGCCACTCGTCGGACATCGACCTGCGAGTCGCGGAGGTCGCCGGCCGGACCATCGGCGTGGTCGGCGGCGGCCTCACCGCGTACAACCTCGCTGCGGGTGCGGTTGCACGCGGGGCACGGGTGGTGCTCATCAGCAGACGCGAGCTGCGCGCACGGCAGTTCGACGCCGATCCCGGGTGGCTCGGTCCGAAGTGCCTCGCGGCGTTCGCCGAGATCGAGGATCCGCGAGAGCGGCGGGCGACGGTGCTCGCTGCTCGTGACGGTGGTTCGATGACCCCCGCTGCCCTCGCCCGCATCCGGGAGCTCGCCCGTGAGGGGTCGGTCTCGGTGTTCGAGGGCTGTCGCGTCATCGCGATCGAACACCGGGGAGCCCGTCACGTTCTCACGCTCGAACGGGACGGCGCCGCGGTGTCGGTGAGCGTGGACGAGGTCTGGCTGGCGACCGGGAGTGAACCGACGATCGACGCCGCAGGGTTCCTCGGCGCAATGCAGGCTGACGCCGACGCGCCGGTCGAGGACGGTCTGCCCATCCTCGACCACGAGTTGCGCTGGCCCGGCACCGGGATTCACGTCGCCGGCGCGCTCGCGATGCTTGAGCTCGGGCCGGCCGCCGGGAACCTCTGGGGCGCACGGCGCGCCGGCGCACGGATCGCTCGGGCGGTGGTCGGGGAGGAGCGCTGGAGCGAGGTCGAGCTCCGGTCGACGCTCGGGTGGGTCCGAGCATAGTGGGAATAGTTCCTATTCCTACTATGCTCGGCCGATGGACCAACGCCTCCCCGTCACCGTGCTGTCCGGCTTCCTGGGCGCCGGCAAGACGACCTTGCTCAACGATGTGCTCGCCAACCGTGAGGGCCTTCGTGTCGCCGTGATCGTGAACGACATGAGCGAGGTGAACATCGACGCAGCGTTGATCACCGAGGGCGCGCTCGATCGCGTCGAGGAGCGCCTCGTGGAGCTCTCGAACGGGTGCATCTGCTGCACGCTCCGTGAGGACCTCTTGATCGAGGTCACCCGCCTGGCCGGCGAGGGCCGCTTCGACTACCTCCTGGTCGAGTCGAGCGGGATCTCCGAGCCGATGCCGGTCGCCGCCGCGTTCGCGACCGAACTCGAGGACGGCTCGTGCCTCTCCGACGTCGCCCGCCTCGACACGATGGTGACCCTCGTCGACGTCAACACGTTCGCCGATGAGCTCGTCGCCGCCGACGACCTCGACGAGCGGGGCCTCGGCACCGATCCCGACGACGACCGCTGCATCGCGGACCTGATCGTCGACCAGGTCGAGTTCGCAGATGTGCTCGTGCTCACCAAGTGCGACCTCGTGACTCCGTACCAGATCGGCGAGGTCGAGGCGCTGCTCCGCCAGCTGAACCCGACCGCCCGCGTGGTGCGCGCCGACCACGGCCATGTTGCCCTCGACGAGCTCCTCCACACCCACCGCTTCGACTTCGCCGCCGCCGAGCAGATGCCGGGATGGGTGCGTGCGCTCAACGGCGACGCACCCCCCGAGTCCGAGGAGTACGGCATCTCCAGCTTCGTCTACCGCGCGCGTCGCCCGTTCCACCCCGCGCGGCTGCATCAGCTGCTCCTCGACGGTACCGACGGTGTGCTGCGAGCGAAGGGCTTCTGCTGGATCGCGACGCGGCCCGACGTCATGGCGCTGTTCTCGCAGGCCGGTGGGGTCGTGCGGCTCGACCCGGTCGGCACGTGGTGGGCCGCGTCTCCCGACGACGAGTGGCCGGAGGATCCGCTCGAACGAGTCGAGATCCTCGCCGGCTGGGACGGGCGCTTCGGTGACCGCCGCCAAGAGATCGTCTTCATCGGCCAGGACCTCGATCCCGACGCGTTGACTCGGGATCTCGACGCCGCGCTGCTCACGGACGTGGAGCTGGTCGAGGACTTCGAGGGATGGTGCGATCTCGACGATCCATTCCCGGAGTGGGTGCTCAGTTCCGAAGGAGACGACGAATGACGCGGCCCTGCCAGGTGACCGGTGCCCGTCCGAGCGCGGGCAAGCGGGTGTCACACTCGCATCGACGCTCCAACCGGTGGTTCCATCCCAACACCCACAAGCGGCGGTTCTGGCTCCCGAGCGAACACCGATGGGTGACGCTGCACGTGAGCACGAAGGGTCTGCGCACGATCGACAATCGCGGCATCGAGGCAGTCGTCGCCGACATCCGCCGCCGCGGAGAGCGGGTCTGACGTGGCGACCACCGACAAGCGTCCCATCATCAAGCTCCGTTCGACCGCGGGTACCGGCTACACGTACGTCACGCGCAAGAACAAGACCAACACGCGCGAGCGGCTGGAACTCATGAAGTACGACCCCCGCGTGCGCAGACACGTCCTCTTCCGCGAGGAGCGATAGGTGAAGAAGGACATCCATCCCCCGTACCGGCCAGTGGTGTTCCAGGATTCCAGCGCGAACTTCGCGTTCCTGACCCGATCCACCCTGACCTCCGACGAGACCATCACCTGGGAAGACGGCGCGACCTACCCGCTGATCCGGATCGAGATCTCGTCGGCGAGCCACCCCTTCTACACAGGTCAGATGAAGATCGTCGACACCGCCGGCCGGGTCGAACGCTTCAACCGGCGCTACCGGCGCGACTGACCACCACCAGAGCCTGGCGGCGTCGCGGCGCTCTTCGAACCGCTCTCGGACTGCGCTGATCCCGAGCTCCCATCCGGGGCGCCGCTGGAGGGTCGGTAAGAGTCTGGGTTCCATGGTCGAACGGTATCCACGGGCTGGGACACGGTGCGCTGGTCCGGCTCCGCGGTTCAACCGGAGGTTCTTCGATCTCTTCGATCACCCGACGGACGACCCGCTGGAGCTGTTCTGGCGAGGAGATGACCGCTCGGTGCAGTTCGTCCATGTCTTCGTAGCCGGGTAGGGGGAGGTGGAAGCGTCTACCACGCGAGTCTCCGGGGCGCCGAGAGCGCTTCGACCTCGCACCAGCGGCCGAGCTGAAGGACGATCTCGGTGTCGAAGTCGGTCCCGAATGGATACCGGCGACACCACCGGTATTCGATCCGTGACACGTAGGCGATCGCCCGACGGCGCGCGCCGGGAGTGTCGGTTCGTCCGTCATCGGACGCCTTCAGATTGGCCACCGACACCAACATGAGGGGAGCCCGCAAATGACGGTCTCTCGTTGTTCGGTCACCGCGTCCCGGTTCGCACGGTGTGGGCAGCGCTACCATCTGACCTGGTGCTGTTCCCCCCAGGATTCCCCCACGGGGCACAGCGGAGACGTCGCTTCCCCGCACTTTCCCCCTGCTCGCTGACATCACCTGAGCACATCTGAACACGCAGAAGGGAGGACGGCGAAGCCGACGAGCCCCAGGTCAACATGGGTTTCTGGGAGAATTCGCTGGTCGGTGGGTGGCGCGCTCGGAGGGATTCGAACCCCCAACCTTCTGATCCGTAGTCAGATGCTCTATCCATTGAGCTACGAGCGCTGGTGGAGCCCCAGAGTGTAGAGCGCCGCCCATCCCGCCGGTCATTTCGCCGGGGCGATCCGCTCCACCTTGCCACCGACGACCCGGCCGACCGGGCGGTACTGGTCCCCGCTGATCCCGAAGATCGTGAACACGGGCGCCTTGGCCTCGCCCCGCCGATCGAAGGCGATCTGCTGGGACACGCCTTGGTACTGCACGCCGTCGAGCCAGGCGTTCAGCTCGGCCCGGGTGGTGTTGCCGTCGTCGATGCCCTGGAGCAGGAGCCGGGTGGCGTCGTAGGCCTCGAAGGAGAAGTAGGTGGGCAGGACCCCGTACCGGTCGACGTACCGGCTGGAGAACCGCTCCTGGGGCGCGCTCACCGCCACCACCACGCACGCGCACCCGATCGCGATCTTGGGGTTCTGCGAACCGCTGCTGACCGAAGCGAGGAACTTGCCGTCGAGCATGCCGTCGCCGCCGGCGAACGGTACCTTCACCCCGGCCTCGCTCAGCTGACGTTCGAACGGCACCCCCGAGTCCGACAGCCCGCCGAAGAACACCGCATCGACGTTGGCGCCGGCGACCCTGCGGACCGCCACCGAGTGGTCGCTGGACGCCGGGTCGATCGCCGAGCGCTCGGCCACCAACACGCCGTCCTTGGTGAGCTGCGTGTTGACGAGGTCGGCGACCTTCTTGCCGTACAGCGTGCCGTCGTCGATCACCGCGACCCGCTTGACCGCGTACTCGCCCGTCATCCAGTTCGCGACGGCCCCGGCGAGCAACGCATCGGTGCCGACGATGCGGTGGAACACCGCACGGCGCTTCTTCGACAGATCGGGGTTGGTCGCGCTGGGGGTGACCATCGGCAGGTTGGCCTTGGCCAGCAGCGGCAGCACGGCGAGCGTCTCCCCCGAGTAGACGGGGCCGACGACCCCGACGACCTGGGGATCCTCGGTGACCTCCTCGATCCGGGCGAGCGCGACCGCAGGGTCACCGCGGGTGTCGAGGGTGACCAGACCCACCGGGCAGCGGTCCTTGTCGGCGTTGTGCTCGGCCAGGGCGATACGGGTGCTGAGCAGCAGGGGCTCGCCCGACGACGCGTTGGACCCCGAGAGCGCACCGACGAAGGCCAGCGCAAGCGGCGGACACTCCTCGGCGCCACCGGCGGCCGGGCCCCCGACGCTCGCCGGCGCGACCATTGCGAGCGCGCCGACGACGGCACCGACGACGACCAGTCGACGAAGGCGAATCATTCGTCCTTCCCCTTCACCCGCTCGCGCATCGTGGCGGCCTTGGTCTGGAGGTCGCGGAAGAAGTCACTGTCGGTGACCTCCTCCACCGAGCGGCGGCGACGCTCCTGGTCGATCTCGACCCGCAGGGCCTTGACCTGCTCGCGCAGACGCTGCTCACGGATCGCCACCTGCTCGGCCATCTTGGCGAACACCCGGGCCAGTCGACCGATGTCGTCGTGGGACTTCGCCACCTCGGCCAGCGCGGTCTCGGGCACCGGCTGCTCTGCCTCGACCGCCAGCGCGGCGGTGGTGAGCACCCGCACCCGCCGCGACAGGCGCCGGGCCAGCACCACCGCCACGGCGACCGCGATCAGGCCGACCACGATCAGGAAGGCGTTGGTGGTGCGGGCGAGGTCGTCGATCGGGCCGAAGAAGCGGTCCCGGGGCTGGAGCACCACGACCGCGGCGCCCGTGGTGGTGGTGTCGTAGGCGGCGATCTGGCGACCCCGGTCGCGCAGCTCGGCGTCGGAGACCGTTCCCGACGGCTCCTTCGCCAGGGCCGCCTGGACGGAGCCGAGCCCGATCTTGCGCAGCGACTGGCCGACGAGTCGGCTGTCGCGGGCCACGACCACGATGCCCTCGGGGTTCACGAGGAGGCGCTGGTCGCCCGCGGCGTTGGCGGCGGTGGCGATCGCCTCGGCGAGGTCCTCACCCCGCACCTCGACCGCGACCACGCCGATGGCGGCCGAGCCGGGGCGGCGGGCCGGAGCGCCGACGATGAGCGAGGTGGAGCCGGTCCGCTCGTCGACCTCGAGCACGCCGAACGACGACCGACCCCCCACGGCCTGGGTGAACCACTCGTTGGTGACCTTGCTGCCGGTGAGGAAGGAGCGGGAGGCGACCGCCGACGACGGGTTGGTGCTGGCGAGGGTGATCGTCCCGGACGGGTCGACCACCGCCACGGCCCGCACGTCGGGCTGCGAGAGCTCGCCGCCGAACAGCGGCGGCGGCGCCTGCTGGCCCCGGGCCCGGGCGTCGAGGTAGGCGACGACCTCGGCCTGGGTGGCGAGGCTGTCGGCCCGGCGGGCCACCCCGGACACGTACTCGTCGAAGGACGAGGTCGCGGCCTGAGCGGAGGCGCTCACCGACGTGAGCTGGGCGTCCTCCACGGCCCGCTGGCCGGCGTCGATGCTGACCCGGGCGATGATCGCGAGCGGGATCAGGGCGATGAGGACGAGGGCGACCCCGATCCGCGCGCCGAGGGACCATTGCCGAGGATCGAGGCGCACCCGCACCGGGACAGGATGGCACAGGCCCCCCCGCATCCCTGAATCACCCGGCGCCCCGACATCCCGACATCCCGGGGGTCGTAGGGTGTGCCGGTGCGGGAACGCAGGCGCGACGCCCTCGGCGACCTCTTCGGTGACTCCGACGCCACCTCCGACGCCACCCCCAGCGCCGCGCCCGGTGCCCCGACGAGCCGGGCAACCCCGGCGGCTGCGGTCTCCGCCACCGACGCCGGACCCCCCGCCCGCCTCGCCGCGATCGAGCCCCGCCTGCGGTCGCTGCTGCCCGCCGAGCTCTACGCCCGGACCTGGCTCGATCCGTCCTCCGACAACCTCTACGCCGTGTTCGTGCACCTGCGGACGCTCCACCGGATCCTGTTCGACCAGATCCCCCGGCCCGTGGCCGAGAACCCGCCACCCACCGGCACCATCCACCACGAGTGGCTCTCGGGCACCCTCATGTTCACCGACCTCGCCGGGTTCACCACCTTCATGGAGGCCAACGCCACCGACGACCCGGCGTCGGCGGCGCTCGTGTACGAGGTGCTCAACCGCTACTTCGCCACCATGATCGACATCTTCGGGCAGGCCGGCGGCAACCTCCTCGAGTTCACCGGCGACGCCATGCTCGTACAGTTCGCCGCCGACGCACGCGGCAACGACCTCCACCGCGCCATCAACGCCGGCCTGCGCATGCAGCGGGCCATGGGCGAGTTCGCCGCGATCGAGACGCCCGCGGGCACCAGCTCGTTCGGGATGCGGATCGGCGTGCACGTCGGCGACTACCTCGCCGCCGACGTCGGCACGCCGCTGCGGCGCGACCACGTGCTCTTCGGCCAGACCGTGCGCACCACCAAGGCGGCCGAGGGCGCCGGGGTGGTCGGGCGGGTGGCGCTCAGCCCCGATGCGGCCGCCCGGATCGGCGACGCGTTCCGGCTCGAGGAGCTCCCCGACGGGCACCACCTCGTGATCGACGACTTCACCGCCGAGCAGCTCGACTACTTCGACCTCAACCCGCGGGTGAGCCGACCCCGTACCCCGATGGTGCTCGACCGCAGCCCCGAGGCGCTCCTCACCGACATCGAGGACGCACTCGACCTGGTCGAGCCGCTCGCCGGCTACCTCCCGCTCATGGTGCTGCAGGTCATGGTCGAGACCGCACGCGACCGGCGCATCCCGGTCGAGCTCGCCGACGCCACCGTGATGTTCGTGAAGACCGTGGGCCTCGAGGAGCGGCTCGACCCCACCGACGATGCGTCGGTCGCCGAGATGGTGCGCACCTTCTCGTCGCTGTTCTCCCGGTGCGCGGCCGGTGTGTGGTCGCGTGGCGGCATGCTGCGCAAGGTCACGTCGCAGATGTCGGGGTCCGACATGCTCATCTGCTTCGGCGTGCTCAACGCCCACACCGACAGCCCCCGCCGGGCGGCCGAGGCGGCCCTGGTGCTGCGCAACCTGATCGCCGAGACCGAGGGGGTGACCTGCCGGATCGGCGTGACCCGGGGCCCGGTGTTCGCCGCCGAGATGGGCCAGCACCTCGGCCGTCGCGAGTTCAACATCATCGGCGACACCGTCAACGTCGCCGCCCGCCTCACCGCAGCGGCCGAGCCCGGCACGATCGTCGTGTCCGACACCCTCGCCGCCGACCTCGGGCCCGGGTTCGCCGTCGAGGCACGCGGGACCCGCGCCCTGAAGGGCAAGGCCGGCGAGATGGAGATCTTCGAGCTCACCGGCGCACCTGAGGCGACGGCGCCCGGGCCCGGCCGTTAGAGTCCTGCACCGATCAAGGAGCCTCCGTGTCGAGAATCGCCTCCATCCACTCGTTCCGCGGCGGGACGGGCAAGAGCAACGTCAGCGCCAACATCTCGGCCCAGGCTGCGATCGCCGGCAAGCGGGTCGCCGTGGTCGACACCGACATCCAGTCGCCCGGCATCCACGTGCTGTGCGGCTTCGGCCAGGACATCCCGGGCAACACGCTCAACGACTACCTCTACGGGCAGTGCGCCATCGTCGACGCCGCCCACGACGTCACCGAGCAGGTCGGGATCACCGGCGGGGGCGGCGGCCAGATGTTCCTCGTGCCCTCGAGCATGAAGGCGGGCGACATCGCCAAGGTGCTGCGCCAGGGCTACGACGTCGAGGTCCTCAACGACGGGTTCCGCGACCTCATCCAGGGGCTCGACCTCGATCTCCTCGTGATCGACACCCACCCGGGCCTCAACGAGGAGACCCTGCTGTCGATCACCATCTCCGACGTGCTGCTGCTCCTCATGCGCCCCGACAAGCAGGACTACCAGGGCACCGCGGTCACCATCGACGTCGCCCGGCGCCTCGAGGTGCCCGACCTCGTGGTCCTGCTCAACAAGGTGCCCGAGGGCGTGCCCCTCGACGGACTCATCCAGCAGGTCAGCGAGACCTACGACGCCGACGTGCTCGGGGCCCTTCCGCTCAGCGACGAGGTCGCGAGCAACGCCTCGGGGTCGCTGTTCTCGCTCACCCGGCCCGACCACCCGTGGTCGCAGACCGTCATCTCGGTCGCGCACCGCGTCATGGGCTGAGCGCACCCACCACCAAACGCAGCGCGCGCCGCGGGGTTCCTCAGAGGGAGTCGAGGACGTCGCGCATGCGCGGCGACAGCTGGCGGGCCCGCGAGCGCAGCGTGCTATGCCACCGGTCGGGCCCCGACGACTCGGCCCGCAGCTCGGCGAACCCGCGGTCAGCGAGCCACTGCAGCCGCTCGGCCGCGGTCACGGCATCGACCCCGAGGTCGGCGGCGATCTCGTCGGTGGTGGACGCGCCGCGCCGCAGCAGGACTCGTTGGGCCTCCCGGATCTCCGGCTGGGTCTCGAGGAGGTCGAGCATGGAGCGGTCGGGAACGGACAGGACCACATCATGGCTCACGTCGACGGTGATCTCGGCGTCGGCGATGACGAGGTCGTGGTTGTGCCCCCCGGTGGTGCGGGCGTGGTCGAGGCCGTGGAGGTGCAGGCCGGGGATGGCCACGCCCCCCTCGAGCGCCGGGAACCGGAACCCCACGAACACCCCCTCGAACGGGCGGTGCTCCCAGCGGACCTCGTCGGTCTGGCACACCTCGACGTAGGGCCGGTAGGGCGGATCCTGGGGCGGGACGCTGCGGACCAGCACCCACTCGAAGCGCCCCTCGATCCGCACGGCCACCACCCCGTTCGGGTCGTCGACCATGCCCTCGACGAGGTCGGCCACCGCGGCCCGGTCGAGGCCCTGGACCCGGGTGCGCTGCGGCCGCTCCATCGTGGTCACCACCGAGAACGGGGTGAGCGTCTCGCCGGGCATGACCTCGGCGTGCCCGTGCCAGTCCACCCGCCACGGCACGCCGTCGACCACGACCAGCTCACCGTCGAGGCGGTCGACGGTGCCAAGACCATGGTCGCCGCCCTGGAGCGCCTCCTCGAGGGTGGTCACCCCGTCGTAGCCACCGTCGAGCAGCACGTGGGCCAGCGACACCTGGTGCACGGCGTCGTCGAGGGTGCAGTCGACGCCGGCCATCCGTTGCCGGTGGAGGGTGGCCGCAGCGGTGAGTGACGGATCGAGCCCCATGCCGCGACGTTAGGCGCGCCCCGCCGTCGGCGTCCGACCTAGCCTCGGCCCTGCGTGGACCCCGCCCCCGACCCCCTCCGCACCACCGTCCGACGCAACGGACGCGACGGAGGGCGGTTGGACGCCGACGCCGTGGCCGTCACCCGCCGTGCCGACGGCTGGGACTGGGCCCTCGACCTCGACGCCGCGACGTCGGTCGACGCCGTCGGGGCGGAGTGGGACGCCGGACCGGCCGACCCCGCGACCCGCATGTTCGTCAACGGGTGGCAGTCGTGGTCACCCACCGGCTGGCGCACCCTCGGCGTCGACGACGACGCCTCACGCGCCTCGACCCTCGACTTCCTGCGCGCCATCCACCACGCCGACCCGTCGGTGTGCGCACCCGGGGAGCTGCGTTCCGAGATGGTGACCGTGCTCGTGCCGCCCGGGGGCCCGGCCACGCTGGTCGGGTTCGTCGGTGGGTCCCGCCACGACGGCACGGTCCGGGTGCGGGTCGTCGACGGTCACGTCCGCATCACCGCCGAAGCGTGGCTGGGCGGCGCCCGGGTGGGTGGCGACGGGCCGTGGCCGCTGCACCCGGTCGTGGTGCGCACCGGTGACGACCCCGACGCGCTCCTCGCGCAGTGGGCCACCGACGTCGGCCACGCCGAAGCGGCCCGGGTCGCCGCCCCGTTCACCGTGGGCTGGTGCTCGTGGTACCAGTACTTCGAGCGCATCGACGAGGCGACGCTGCGGGCCAACCTCACCCACGCCGTTGACTGGCCCTTCGACGTGTTCCAACTCGACGACGGCTACCAGTCGGCGGTGGGCGACTGGCTGGTGCCCAACGAGCGGTTCCCGTCGTCGCTCGACCGGATCGCCGCCACGATCCGCGCCACCGGCGCGACCGCCGGGCTGTGGCTCGCCCCGTTCCTCGCCGCGCCCGACAGCACGGTGGCGCGAACGCGTCCGGAGTTGCTCGCCCGTGACCCCGCCGGCGATCCCCTCATTGCGATGTTCCACGACATCTGGGGGGGCTTCGTGCTCGGGCTCGACCCGACGGCCCCCGAGACCGCCGCCCACCTGACCGATCTCGGCCGCGCCGTGCGCGATGCCGGCTTCGACTACGCCAAGCTCGACTTCACGTTCTCGCCCAACGTGCCGGGGGTCTACGCCGACCCGGCCCGCACCCCGGCCCAGCGGGTACGGGCCGGCTACGACGCGTTCCGGGTCGGCTTCGGCGACGACGGCTTCGTGCTCGGGTGCGGTGCACCGCTCGGCGCGTGCGTGGGCGTGGTCGACGCCATGCGCATCGGCCCCGACGTCGCCCCCCGCTGGGAGGTCGACCCCACGATCGACACCGTGTGGCCCGGGTACGAGTTCGCTGCGCCCGCGACCCGGCACGCGTTCGAGGCCACCCGGGCCCGGCAGTTCATGCACCGGCGATTGTGGGTGAACGACCCCGACTGCGTGATGCTGCGCACCACCGACACCTCCCTGACCCCCGAGCAGGCGCGGGCGTGGACCGACGCGATCGGTGCCTCCGGGGGCATGGTCGTCGTCTCCGACGACCTGGGCCGCCTCGGTCCGGAGCACCGCACGCACCTCGACGAGATCATCGCGACCGGACGCGCCGCCGACGCCACGGTGCGCGCGACCACCGCCGGCCACCGTCCGGCCGCCCCGGGCTGACGGGTCCTCCGGGGCCGGACCCGGGCCTGGTTCTGCCCGCACGTTCCCGCACGTTCCCGCCGCTCCGCCTCCGGACCCGGGCGCTGGGCAAAGCCTCGCGGCATCGCCACGCGCATCCCCTGCTTCCTCGCGGTGGACGTCGAGCCCGCCGGGTTCCAGCTCGACGGACCCGACCCGGCCCAGTGGGACGGCTACGCGGCGACCGTCGCCCTGGTCGAGGAGGTCCGGGCCGCCCTCGCCGAGCGGACCGGTCGGCGACCGGTGGTCGGCTGGTACCACCGCATGGACCCCCAGATCACCGCGGTCTACGGCCGACCCGACCATGCCGTGCACGCCTTCCCGGGGCTCGTGACCACCCACCGCGACCACGGCGAGTACTGCGGGCTGCACATCCACCCCGTGCGCCGCGGCGCCGGGTCCTGGGTGCACGACTTCGCCGACCCCGGCGCCGTGGTCGACGCCACCGAGCACTGCGCCGCCGGGTTCGCCGCCGCCTTCGGGCAGGCGCCCCGCCGCCACCGCAGCGGGATCGGGGGTCTCACCGAGCCGATGGTCGCCACGCTCGACCGCCTCGGGATCACCGTCGACCTCTCGATGGAGCGGAGCCGGGGCGACCTCACCGAGGCGGTGACCGGCATCGACGCGAGCCCCGTGCTCGGGCGCACCGCCGACTGCACCGGGGCGCCCCGGGCCGCCTTCCGGCCCCGGGTCGGCACGTTCGCTCCACCGGGTGGAGCCCCGCCGGGCCCCGACCGCCGCCGGGTCACCCTCGTCCCGCTCACCACCACCACGTGGGGGCCGTGGCCCCGACGCCCCGTACCGGTGGCCCGGCGCCTGCTCGGCCGGCGACCGCAGCCCCGGGTGATGTTCCCCAACCAGACCTGGCCGAGTCCCCGTCGGTTCTGGGACCTGGCCCTGCGGGAGGCCGACCGGATGGACCGGCCCTACCCCTCGTTCGCGACCCGGACCGACCACCCCGACTCCGGGCCGAGCCGCCGGGCGGCCGAGGTGCTGCGGGCGCTGCCCGACCACCAGATCGCCGATCGCATCGACCTGGTCGATCCCCTCACCGTGGTCGACGACCTCGTGGCGATCGACTGAGCCGGGCGACGATGGCGTCGGTCGGCGAGCGGCGGAGGCGTCGGCGCATCCGCGTCGACCAGCCGACCGTTTCCGGTGGGGACGCGTACACCGGGTGCACCACGCCCACCCCCCCGTCGACGGCGAGCACCGCGCCGTTGACCCAGGCCGCCCCGTCGGCGGCGAGGAACACCACCACCGACGCCACCTCCTCGGCGCGTCCGGACCGTGGATACCGGGTGACCCGGGGGGTTCCGTCGGCCGGGACCCAGCCCGGCGCGACCGCGTTCACCCGGACGCCCCGGGGTCCGAGCTCGACGGCGAGGTGGCGGGTCAGGGACTCGATCGCGCCCTTGGTCGAGGCGTAGAGCGCGGAGCCGGGGAGCCCGCGCTGGGCCTGGACCGACGAGAACAGCACCACGGCCCCGTGCCTCCCCGCCACGAGGTGGGGAACCGCCGCCCCGACGAGCAGGGCTGCGGCCCGCACGTTGACGGCGTGGGCCCGGTCCCACTGCGCCACGGTCCATTCGTCGATCCGGGCGGAGTCGACCACGACGGCGGCGTGCACCAGCACGTCGAGCGCGGCGGTGACGAGGGCACCGGCGGTGTTGGGCACCGCGATGTCGGCCACGACCGTGCGCACGGCGTCGGTGCCCCCCACCGCGCCGACCGCGCCGGACGCGCCGAGGCCCCGGCGGAACCGGGGCCTCGGGACGAACGGTGGCGGTGGCGAGGTCAGCCGGCGAGCAGGTCGCGGGCGCCGACGTCGGCCGACGGGTGGCGCAGCCGGGACAGGGCCCGGGCCTCGATCTGGCGGATCCGCTCCCGGCTGAGGCTGACCAGCTGGCCGACCTCCTCGGGGGTGCGGGGCTCGCCCCGGTCGAGGCCGTAGCGCAGCGACAGGACCCGGCGCTCCCGCTCGTCGAGGAGGGCGAACATGCGCTCCACCTCGGCGGGCAGCGAGGCCCGGATCGCCGCGTCGACCGGCGATTCGGCGTTGGGGTCACCGACGAGGTCGCCGAGCTCGGTGTCGCCGTCCTCACCCACGGGGGCGTCGAGCGCCACCGGGTCGGACAGGAACGGGATGAGCTCACGCACCCGGGCGGCCGTGAGGTCGGCCTCCACGCCGAGGTCCTCGACGGTCGGGGAGGCGCCGAAGCGCTCCTCCAGCACCGTGTAGGCCCGGCGCAGGCGGGTCAGCTCGTCCTCGGCCTGGACCGGCAGCCGGATGGTGCGGGCCGTGTTGGCGATGCCGCGGCTGATGGCCTGGCGGATCCACCAGGTGGCGTAGGTCGAGAACTTGAAGCCCTTGCGCCAGTCGAACTTCTCGACCGCGTGCATGAGGCCGAGGTTGCCCTCCTGCACGAGGTCGAGCAGCGGGAGGCCCGACGACTGGTACTTCTTGGCGATCGAGACCACCAGACGCAGGTTCGACTCCACGAACTGCTGGCGGGCCGCGTCGCCCTTGCGGACGTTGCGCTCGAGCTCCCGCTTCTCGGTGCGGGTGAGGGCGGACTTGGGGCCGGCCAGGGTCTTGCGGGCCGCCTCGCCGGCCTCGATGGCCTGGGCCAGGCGGACCTCGTCGTCCTTGGTCAGCAGGTCGTGACGACCGACGTCGTCGAGGTAGAGACGGACGAGGTCCTCCGTCTCGGAAGTCTGGGGTCGGAA
>Ga0194129_10002713_pt1 | contig 26066 bp, 28 predicted proteins | sample TA2KigCa35mmetaG_FD_150862 | JGI IMG/M metagenome (GOLD analysis project Ga0194129, IMG submission 150862) | Freshwater microbial communities from Lake Tanganyika, Tanzania - TA2015038 Kigoma Deep Cast 35m | ecosystem: Environmental > Aquatic > Freshwater > Lake | place: Tanzania: Lake...
CACCGCCGGCACCACCGGCACCGCCCGCACCGCCCGCACCGCCGGCACCGCCGGCACCGCCCGCACCGCCCGCACCACCGGCACCGCCCGCACCGCCCGCGCCGCCGGCACCACCGACGCCGGCCTCGACGACGCAGCGCCCCGCAAGGCACGTGGCGCCGCTCTCACAGTCCGAGTGACGAAGGCAGGCGTCCGACGGGATGCAGCTCGGCGCGAGCAGCGCGGCACCGAGCGAACCGAGCACCAGCACCGACGCGAGCGACCAATAGCTCGCCGCGCGGAGGCGCTCGCCGAGGCGGTCAAAAGAGGCCAATGCGCGCTCCCGCGGAGAGGGTTGCCTGCCAAATCGCGGTGTCCTTGGGGAGATCTCCCCCGAGGAAGAACACGTTCACGAGCGGGTTCAGGTTGAGCTCGACGCCCTTCGCGAGCGGCAGGCGATAAGCGTACCCGACGGTCGCCCCGATCAGGTTGTCGGGGGCGAGGATCGCGGTCGCGCCCGCGTGGAGCACCATGTTCTCGCGAAACCGGAGGAGATAGCGCACGTCGGCGCCGAACGAGGCGCGCGGCTCGAGCTCGACGAGCAGGCCCGCGCCGAACCAGTGCAACGGCTGCTCATCGACGTAGCCCTCGACGCCGGCGCGCAGCATCGTTCGCGTCCTGCGCACGCCCGACGCGTACCCCGAGCCACCGCCCTCGAGCCCCGCGATCACGTCGGCTGCAGCCGTGGTGTGCAGGATCTGAGCCTCGGCGCGCGATGGAGCCGCGAGCGCCACGAGCGCGAGAGCGAGAGCGGAGACGAACGACGTGCGCATGACGAGGGGCGTCGCCGATGGCCCGCATCGTCGCGGGCTCAGCGCTTGCGAGGCCGACCCGTTGCAGGTTCCGTGCCTTCGGCGGGGAGGAGCCGCCCGTCGTCGCCGCCACGGCGGCTGGACTTCGGCTGCTTGCGGGGAGCGTCGCCGCGCCGACGGTCGGCGTCGCCGGACCGACGCTCCTCGGCGGCTGCGTCCTCGACCGCGCGCTCGGCCGCGTCACGCGCCTTGCCTGCCGCGCCTTTCACCATGCCCTCGGCTTCCTTCGGGGGCGTGACGTCCTCGACCGTCGGATCGAGCCCGATGACGATGTCGACGCGCCGGTTCTTGGCGCGCCCCTCCTCGGTGTCGTTCGACGCGATCGGCTGGTGCTCGCCGAAGCCCGCCGCGGCAAGACGCGACGCCGGGATCCCAGCTTTTTGCATGAGCGTAAGGACGACCGCCGTCGCGCGGGCGCTTGACAGATGCCAATTCGAAGGATAGCGCGCGGTGTTGATCGGCCGGTTGTCCGCGTGGCCCTCCACCTTCACGAGGACCGGCTTCGCTTTCAGCTCCTTGCCCAGCGCTTCGAGCAGGGGCGTCGCGCGCGGATCGAGTTCGTCGGCGCCGCTCTTGAACAGCACGTCGATGTCGAGGCGCAGCACGAGCTCGCTGCGACGGCGCAGGATGCGAAACCCCAGCGGCGCGGCGCGCTCCTTCGGGTTCCCGTGCTCGTCCGCGGCCCCCGGATCGCCGCCCTTCGCGACGTCCCCCGCGTCGCCCGCCCCCGGGCCGTCGCCGGCGCCCTTGCCCGCGGGCGATGCCGACGCTGCCCCCTCGGGCGCGTGACCCCCCTCGCCGGCCCCGGCGGCTTCGCCGCCGAGCTTCTCGCCGCCCGGCCCCATCGGCTTGCCGTTGCCGGACTCCTCCGACGCGCCGGCGCCGAGCGCGATGCGGAGCTTCGGGTCCCCGGGACCACCCGCGAGCGCGGCGGCGATCGCCTCGGGCGAGCTGCCGGCGGCCTGCAGCATCGACTGAAGGGCCTGCATCTGCGACTCGATGTCGGTGAGCTTGGCCTTCTGGTTGTGGAGGGACTTGACGTTGCGCGGACCGACCGCAGAAAAAGGCGAGTTCGTGCCGTCGAAGACGCCGACGGAGCCCTGGAGGATGTGCACGCCCATCGACTCGACGAACGACTCCGAGAAGCGACCGACCTTGTTCGAGTCGGTCTGCGACGTCGAGAACATGACGACGAAGAACGCGAAGAGCAGCGTGATGAAGTCCGCGTAGCTCACCAACCACCGCTCGTGGTTGACGTGCTCGGGGTGCTTGTGTTTCTTCGCCATGCGCCGCCCTGGACCCGCGACGCGCGCGGATCCCCAGGAAGATTACGGTCGGTCTACCGAGATCTTGAGGAAATTCGGGCGCTCGCGCCCCGTCGTCAGCCTTCGCCGCCGCCGCCCTGCGGGCGCTCGCTCTCTTTTAGAAAGCTCGTCAAGCGGTCGCGAACCAGCTTGGGGTTCGTCCCCTCCTGGATCGCGAGGACGCCCTGCAGCATCATCTCCTGCAGGTGCGAGGCCTCCTTCGCGCGGAGCTTCACGCGCCCGCCGAGGGGCATCATGATGAGGTTCGCGAAGGCGACGCCGTAGACCGTGGCGATGAACGCGGTGGCGATCCCGCGGCCGACCGCCTCGATGTCCGAGAGGTTCTTCATCACCTGCATCAGACCGAGCACCGCGCCGATGATGCCGACCGTCGGCGCGTACCCGCCGGCAGCCTCGAAGGCCTTGCCGACGTTCTCCGCCGACTCCTCCTCCTGCTGCATGGAGATTTCCATGGTGTCGCGGATGGTGTTCGAGTCGGCCCCGTCGATGGCCATCATCAGCGCGCGGGACAGGAACGGGTGCGAGACGTTCGGCGCAAGCTTCTCGAGGCCGAGGATCCCCTCGCGGCGTGCGCGCGTGGCCAGGTCGACGATCTCGTCGATGAGCTTCGCGTGATCGACGTGCTTGTTCTTGAGGAGCCTGCTGAACCAGCCGCCCATGCCTTTGATGACGTCGGGTGGGAACTGCACGAACACCGCGCCCACCGTCCCGCCGAGCACGATGAGGGCCGCCGGGCCGCCGACGACGTCGTTGATCGAGCCGTGCTCGAGGTTGTTGCCGACGAGGATGCACGCGATCCCGAACAAGAGCCCGAACAAGAGCGAGATATCCATCGGTCAGCCTTCCTCCTCATCCCCGGCCCGCGGCAAGACCGGCGGGCGTTCACCCTCGCTGCGTCCGAGCGGGCACACCCCCGGGCCGAGCGAGTGGATCTTCCGCCGCAAGCCGACGTAGGCGTCCACCACCTCGTCGAGCGACTCGCGCACGAGGATGGTCTCGCCGCTCAACATGCGGAGCGTCGTGTCCGGTGAGGCGTCGGCGAGGACGATGTGGTCGGGGTTGATCGCCACCGTCTGTCGGTTGAGGCGAGTGAGCTTGAGCACGGGGGACCTCGAAGGTTAGAGCGGGCGAGCGGTCCAGGGCAATTTTCGGACCGGAGTGTTCGACGCGGCGGGACCGCAGGCACCTGCCGCCGCGCGGTCGAGGTCCCGGCGGTGGCACGGGGCGTGCTCTAGTCCTTAGCCCATGGGCTCCATCCTCGGCAGCGTCCTCCCGCTCCACCAGGCGCTCGACTACCACCTCGAGCGCCACAGCGTCCTCACGACGAACCTCACCCAGCTCGAGACCCCCGGATTCAAGGCGCAAGAGCTGGTCCGCGAGAGCGGCCCGTTCTCCCAAGTCCTCGGCGTCGAGCTCCAAGCGAGCGCGGCCGGCCATTACGGCGCCAGCGGCGTGAACCGGAGCTGGCACCTCGCGCGCGACGTCTACTCCCCTGCCGGCGCGAACGGCAACAGCGTGAGCCTCGACCGCGAGACCGTGAAGATCGCGTCGAACAACCTCCGCTACGACGCGATCAGCACGATGATTCGCGGCGCGATCGACAACCTTGACTGGGCCGCCCGGGATGGGAGGTGACGGATGAGCTCCATCGGACCTAGCGCCGGCATCTTCACCGCCCTCGAGGTCGCGGGCTCGGGCCTGTCGGCCGAGCGCTCGCGCATGAACATCATCGCGACGAACCTCGCGAACGCCCGGACGACGCGTGGCGCGGACGGGCTCCCCTACCGGAGACTCGATCCGGTCTTCCAGGCGCGGCCGGTCGACTCGAGCTCGTTCGACCCGGTCCTGCGCACCATCGAGACCGTCGAGCTCTCGCGGATCGACGAGGACCAGACCCCCGGGCAGCTCGTCTACGACCCCCAGCACCCGGACGCCAACGAGCAGGGGTACGTGGAGATGCCGAACGTCAACGTGGTGACGGAGATGGTCAACATGATGACTGCCTCGCGCGCCTACGAGGCCGGCGTCACGTCGATCGAGTCGATCAAGCAGATGGCCTCGGCGGCCCTACGGATCGGACGGTGATGCATGGCGGCCATCGGCGGACTCGGTAGCCTCTACGCGACCCCGGAGGTTCGGATGCGGGCGACCTCGCAGCCGGTCTCGATCGGGCCGCTCGGCGAAGGCTCGGGCACGCTGGTGCAGGTCGGCGACCTGCGCTGGTCGGACGAGGCCGCGCGAGCGGGAGCCCCGGGCCAGGTGGGCTTCGCCGACCTCCTCGAGGCGGGCATCCGCAAGACCAACGAGCTGTCCCACCTCGCCGAGGCCAAGGCCGAAGCGTTCGCGGCAGGCCGGCTCGACGACCTCCACGGAACGATGATCAGCGCGAAGGAGGCGGAGATTTCGCTCCGCCTCGTCGGCAACGTCCGAACGAAGCTGCTCGACGCCTTCCACGAGCTGTGGCGCATCAATGTCTGAGACACGCACCGACACCCCCCCGAACCCGTCGAACGAGCCCCTCCTGCCCCCCCGGGCGCGCGAGGTGCTCGGTCGGGCGAAAAGCGTCTGGCAGCGCCTGCCCTTCGCCGCGAAGATGTTCCTCCTCGCGGCAGGTGCGACGATCGCGATCGTCGGCGTGTACGTCGCCGCGACCCCGCTGATGCGCGAGTACTCGGTGCTCTACAGCCAGCTCGAGGGCGAAGACGCCGGCGCGATCGTCGAGAAGCTGAAGGCCCAGAAGATCCCGTTCGAGCTCACGGGCGATGGGACGACCATCAAGATCCCGAAGGAGAAGGTCCACGAGGTGCGTCTGCAGCTTGCCTCGGAGGGGATCCCGAAGGGCGGTCACGTCGGCTTCGAGAGCTTCGATAACCTGCGCCTCGGCGCGACCGAGTTCGAGCAGCAGGTCGTCTACCGCCGCGCGATGGAGGGGGAGCTCGCGCGGACGATCGCGACCGTACGCTCGGTCCAGAGCGCGCGCGTGCACCTCGTGCTGCCGAAGGCCTCCGTGTTCGCGCAGAAGAAAGAGGCCGCGACGGCGTCGGTGGTCCTGAGGCTGCGCGGCGCTCGCATCGAAGAGGAAGAGATCTCGAGCATCGTAAACCTCGTCGCCTCGGCGGTGCAGGGGCTCGAGCCCGACCGGGTGTCGCTCGTCACCACCGACGGCCGCATGCTGCATCGACCGCGCCCTCCGGGGACCGAAGGCGACGGCGTCGCGTCGGCCGCCGAGCAAGACCTGCTCGCGCAGCGCCGCAACATCGAGGGAATGCTGGAAGAGCGGATCCGCACGATGCTCGAGCGCGTGCTCGGCTCCGGGCACGTCGACGTGCGCATCAGCGCCGAGCTCGACCGCGCCAAGGTCGAGACGACCACCGACAAGTTTGACCACAGCCGCTCGTCGATGCGCTCGGAGCAGCAGCTCGTCGAGCAATCGGCGACGGGCGCCCCGATCGACAACACGGTCGCCGGCGTGCCGGGCGCCGAAGGGACGCTCCCCGATGGCGACGCGGGACCCGCGGGGGCCGACGGCGGCGCCGGCGGTACGATGCGCCGTCAGTCGACCCGCAACTACGAGATCGATCGCGTGCAGGAGCGCCGCACCAGCGTCACACAGAACGTGAAGCGCCTCGCGGTCGCGGTGGTGATCGACGGCGTGACCGACGCGAACGGCGACGTCTCGATGCGCCCCCAGGCCGAGCTCGACAAGCTGAACCAGCTGGTCCGCAGCGCGGTCGGGTTCGACGAGGATCGCGGCGACATCGTCACCGTCGAGTCGGTGCCCTTCTACATCGAGAAGCTGCCCGAGCCCGAGGCCGAAGCCTCGCTCCTCCCGTTGCCGGCGCCAGTGAAGGAAAAGTACGGGAAATTCCTGCCTCTCGCGAAGGTCGTAGCATCGGTTCTGGCGGCCGCCATCGTCCTCCTCGTGATGCGTCGCTCGCTCCGAAAGCGCCGCGAGCGGCTCGATGCCCTGCGCCTGCAAGAGCTCGAGTCGCAAGAGCGGATCGCGAAGATGCAGCTCGAGGCGGCGAAGGTCGAGGAGACCCCGGCACCGGAGCTCCCGATGGACTTCCGCGCCGAGGCGCTCCGGCGTGCGACCGACGATCCGGCGACGGCCGCGCTCGTCCTGCGCCACTGGCTCTCGGGCTACGAGCTGCAGCAGAATCAGCCGAAGAACGCAGCGGCGTGAGCGGGCTATCCATACCCGACACGGCGAGGTATACGTCTTGCTAGGTAAATCCGGACGCGCTTGGCGACGCCGGCGCGTCCACCGCGGAGACCCCCATGGCAGTAGCGAACCTCACCGATCCTCAGAAGGCGGTCCTGTTCCTCCTGTCCCTCGACGAGGAGGTCGCTTCGCCGATCGTCAACGCCCTCGATCCGAGCGAGCTGCGCAAGCTCCGCGAGATCGCGGCGTCGATGCAAGAGGTCAGCGCGTCGGCGCTCGACGAGACGTACCGCGAGTTCGTCGAGCGCACCGCGGTCGCGGTCGCGGTGCCGAAGGGGGGCCTGCCGTACCTCCGTCGCCTGACGCGCGGCGCGCTCCAGGGCGTGCCGGACGAGCCGGTCGAGCTCGACATCGAAGGGCCGATGCAGCGGCTCGAGACCGCGCCGCCGGAGGCGGTCGCGGCGCTGCTCGCAGAGGAGACTGACCAGCTGATCGCGGCCGTCCTCGCGCGCCTCGATCCGAAGCGCGCCGCACCGATCCTCGAGGCGCTGCCGCCGGAGCGCGAAGCGACCATCCTGATGCGGATGACGAAGATGACGGATCTACCCGTCACGATCCTCGACGACGTGGCCGCGGCGATCGCGGCCGAGCTCCCGCAGCAGACGGGCGACACGTCCGAGACGCTCGACGGCGTGAAGCGTGCCGCCGATATCCTGAACTCGGGCGGTCGCCAGATGTCGATGTCGATCCTCGAGGTGATCGAGGAGAAGCAGCCCGAGCTCGCGCGCGACATGCGCCTCGCGATGTTCACCTTCGTGGACCTCGGCCGCCTCGACGCCAAGTCGATGCGCACGCTGCTGCGCGAAGTCCCGACCGAGCGCCTGACGATCGCGCTGAAGGGTGCGCCTCAAGAGGTCATTGACGCGATCTTCCTCGGCCTCTCGGAGCGCGCCGCGGCGCTCATCCGCGACGACCTCGAGGTGCTCGGCAAGGTCCGCAAGGCGGAGGTCGAGGGCGCGCGGCAAGAGGTCGTCCAGGTCGCGCTGCGACTCGAGGCGGATGGCGTGCTCGACCTCGGGCGCGGGACCGACGAGTGATCGATGCGCGGCTCCGGTAACGACGACGAGCGCACGGCCGTTCCGGTGCCCTGGGGCAGCGGCAGCGCCCCGAGCGTGGCGCGGCCGCGCTGGCTCGACTCGAAGCCTGCGTCCTCGTCCGTGAACCTGTTCGATTCGGCCGCAAGCTTCGGCGAGAGCGTCTCGCCACCGAGCAGCGACGACCCACCGCTCGACGCGCGAACGGCCGCGGCGGAGCTCTCGCTCGCGGCTGCGATGGCGGCCGCCTCGGCCGTGGACCTCACGCCGGTACCTCCAGCGGTGATGCCAACGCGCGACTACGAGGGGGAGCTCGCCGCGCTGCACGGTGAGGTCGAGCGGCTCGAGGGCGAGCTGCGAGCCGTGGGAGAGCTGCCGTATCAGCTGCGCCGGCAGCTTGTCGAAGCCTCGGAGCCGGCCGTGGTCGAGCTCGCCGTGGCGCTCGCCGAGCGCATCGTGGGGCGTGAGCTCGCGCTCGAGCCTGGGCTCGTCGCCCGCTGGGCGACCGCTGGCCTCACCGCCCTCGCCGACGAGGTCGACCTCGCGGTCGTCGTGTCCGAAGATGTGTTCGCGTCGGTCCCGCGCGAGGCCTGGCGCGATCCGAAGGGCCAGCTCTACACGCCGACGGTCGAGCCCCGCTTCGCGCCCGGAACCTGCGAGGTCCGTAGCCGCCGCTCGCGCATCGACGCGAGCGCGGCCGCCCGAATCCGCGCCGTCGTCGAGGCGCTCGGCGTGACCGAGGAGCGCGTGGGCTCGTGAGCGCAGACGGGCTCGACCTAGGCGCCTATGTCGAGCGAGCGCGGCGTGCCGAGCCCGCGCCCGCAGAGGGCCGTGTCCACGAGGTCGTCGGCCTGCTCGTCGAGGTGGTCGGCCTCGACGCCGCGACCGGCGATCGGCTCGAGATCGTGCTGCCCGAGCGACGCCTCGCGCTCGAGGTTCTTGGCTTTCGTCAAGGGCGTCTCCTCGCGGCCCCGCTCGGGCCGACGGCCGGCGTGCAACACGGCACGCCTGTGATTCGCCGCGCGCGCGGCGCGACCGTCGACGTGGGCGATGCGCTCCTCGGGCGCGTGCTCGATGCGTTCGGGCAGCCGCTCGACGGGCGTCCCGCGCCGCTGTGCACGGCCCGCGTGCCGATGCGCCGCGACCCGCCCCAGCCGTTCTCACGTCGTCCGATCCGGGAGCAGGTCGAGACTCGGGTGCGCGTGCTGGACGGCCTCCTGCCGATCGGTCGCGGCCAGCGCCTCGGCCTCTTCGCAGGCACCGGCGTCGGCAAGAGCACGCTGCTCGCCATGATGGCGCGCCGCGCGCGGGCCGACGTGGTGGTGGTGGGCCTCATCGGCGAGCGCGGCCGCGAAGTCGGCGAGTTCGTCCACAACGCGCTCGGCCCGGGCGGCCTCAACCACGCGGTCGTGGTCGTCGCGACGAGCGATACGCCGCCGCTCGTGCGCGCCCAGGGAGCGCTGCGCGCGACCGCGATCGCCGAGCATTTTCGCGATCAGGGAAAGCACGTCCTCTTGATGATGGACTCGGTGACGCGCTTCGCGATGGCGCTGCGCGAGGCGACGCTCGCGGCCGGCGAGCCGCCGGTCACGAAGGGCTACACGCCGAGCGTCTTTGCGGCGATGCCGGCGATCTTCGAGCGGGCCGGGAACGGCTCCGGCTCGGGCAGCATCACGGCGATTTACACCGTGCTCGTCGAGGGCGACGACATGAACGATCCGATCGCGGATACGGTGCGCGGGACGCTCGACGGTCACATCGTCCTGTCGCGCGAGCTCGCCCAACGCGGCCTCTTCCCGGCGGTCGACGTGCTCGCGAGCGTCACGCGCGTGATCAACGAGATCACGACGCCCGAGCACCGGCAGCTCGCGGGGCGCATCCGCGACCACCTGGGGACCTACCGGGAGGCCTCCGATCTCTTGCGCATCGGCGCCTACGTGCGCGGCAGCGATCCGCGCGTGGACGCGGCGGTCGCGGCGCTTCCGAAGATCGAGGCGGTGGTCCGCCAGGACCTCGAGGAGACGAGCAGTCTCGCGCTCGCGCTGAAGCAGTTGCAGGAGATCGCGCCGGAGACAAAGCGGTGAGCGGATACGAAAGCGTATGAGCGCCCGACGACTCGAGCGGATCGCGCGGCTTATTCGACTCCGCGAGCGCGCGCGCGATGAGGCCCAAGCGAAGCTCGCGGAGGCCCGCCGGGCGACGGAGGCCGCCCGTGACGAGGTGCGACGAGCTACCCAGCGCTGGCAAGACGAGGTCGCGAGCGCGGACGCCGAGACGGCCGTGCCCATGAGCGAGTTTGCGCTGTGGCGGATGCACCTTCAGTCGCTGCGACGCGAGGTGGAGTGTGCCGCGACGCGACTAGATTCAGCGGAAAGGCGCGAGGCGGACGAGCTCGCCACGACCACCGAAGCCCAGCGCGAGCTCCGCAAAATGGAGCTCTGGCGCGAGAGCGAAGCCGACCGAATGCGGACCGACGCGCTCCGCGGCGATCAGGCGCTCAGCGACGAGATTGCGGCACGAATCGTGCTGGACAGACCGCGCGGGGTCTGAACTGCAGCCCTGCCGAGGAACCACAAGTGCAGCTCGTCTGCGTTCTTCACGCCCACGGGCCGCGCATTGAGAACACGCCCTGCCATGACGCCCGAGAACGGAGAGTCGATCATGACGACCGGGATGACGCGCTGGACTTCAAGTGGGCCGGGAGTCGGTCCCGTCGTGACGCGGCCCTCACGCGCGTGGAGCGAGGCCGCGCGAAGCTTCGGGCGCGTGCTCGTGGAGCAGCGCGAGACGGAGCCAGGAGAGCGGCCCGAGAAGCAGTCCAGCAGAGCGCCCTCGGCGGCGGTCGAACATAAAAGTTCGAACGCGGGCGACGTGAGGTCGGTGCGCGAGGACGGCCGCGATTCGTGGAGCGCGGAGACGCATGCAGCGAGCGCCGAGACTCTGGAGGTCGACGAGAGCCCGGAGCGCGCCGACGGCGAGACGCGCCCGATAACGAAAGACGCGACCGCGGCCCCCACCGCGGAACCGAGTCTCGCGGTCTTCGGGATCTCGCTACCCCGAGACGCCGCGCGGCACCCCGTCGAAGCCACCGACGGCAGCGACGAGCGCGCCCTGCTTGGCGATGGCGCGGGTCTGGGCCAGGCCTCGCCGAGGTGGTACGACGTCGCGAGCGAGCCCGTCGAGGCGACGGCGCAAAAAACGGGCGCAGCTAGCCCCGCGAACGAGCCGATGGGCGCCCTGGGCGATGCCAGCGTTGGCGAATCGGCCCTGCCGGAGACACGCTCGATCGAGGCGAGTGTGACCCGCGACGCGACGCCGCGAACAACGCACGCGAACGAGAGGTCGCACGGGACGCTATCGAAAGGTTCCCCGGCCCCGGCGAAGGCCACCGACGAGCGGGCGAGCACGACACCTCGCGACACCGCATCGGACCCTGAGCCACGCGCACCGCTCGGACTTGACGACGAGCTGGCGGCGAGCCGCGTACGCGACGCGCTCACGCCGCGCGACCTCGGCGCGCGCGAGCACTCCGCGAGAGCCGTCCATCGCGAAGCGGCGAGCACGAGCGAGTGCCCTCGAGGCGAAACACCCGTGGAGGCGCAGGGTCGCGAGGCGGTCGAGGGCGCACCCCCTGGAGAGCGGGCACCCGTCACCGCCGCGCCCGGGCCTGCCTTCGCGAACCCGGGAGCGGTCCCGTCGCCAGCACGCGCCGGAGCTGGGCTCGCCACGCGTCGCGGCGGGCTCGACGAGACGACGCGCGAATTCGCGACGCTCGTCCGGGAACGTCGTCAAGAGACTGCCACCGCCCTGGTCAACCACATGACGCTCCGCCACGGGGCGGAAGGTCACATTGACCTAGGCGAGCTCGGGCACGTGACCGTCCGCGCGACGAGCCACAACGGCGAAATCGACGTCACCATCCGGGCCGATCACGAAGACGCGGTGGCGATGCTGCAGACCACGAGCGCGCTCCTCGAAGGCGAGCTTCGGCGAGAATCACTCGAAATACGGCATCTCGGCGTCGAGCGCGAACGTCGTACGAGAACCGACGAGGACGGGGCTCGCCGCGAACGAGAGCGCCAGGCGCCGCGCCAAGACGAGGCCGCCCCGGAGGCCGAGCAAGGCTTCGAGTCGGACCTCGAGAGGTCGGTACGGATCGTGCTCTCTCCCCCTCTGCCCTCCCCTCGTCCTGACGGAGCCCCCGACCCATGCCACCCCTCGATGGAATCCAGACCGCCTACCGCGACCTGACCCCACGGCCGACGGACGGCGCAGCGGACAAGCAGTCCGTCGACAAGGAGGCCTTCCTCAAGCTGCTGGTCGCGCAGCTGAAGGCGCAGGACCCGCTGTCTCCGATGGAGGGGACCCAGTTCGTCGAGCAGCTCGCCACCTTCTCCCAAGTCGAGCAGGCGATCGCGCAGACCAAGCACCTCGAGATGGTGTCGCTCCAGCTCACCGGCCTTCAGTCGAACGAGGCGGTCGGCCTCATCGGCAAGGAGGTCACCGTGAAGGGTCGCACGATCGGCTTCGACGGCGTGAGCCCCACCGGCTTCAGCGCGAACCTCGTCGGCGACGCGGCCGACACCAAGGTCACGATCCTCGACGCGTCGGGCGCTCCGGTGCGCACCATCGAGCTCGGGCCGCAAACGTCAGGCACGGTCCCCGTCCCCTGGGACGGCCGCAACGACGCCGGCAAGCTCGTCGCGCCCGGCACCTACACCGTGAAGGTCGAGGCGACCGACGTCGCGGGCGAGCCCATCGCGACGACGAACGACGTGCGCGGCAAGGTGGTCGGCGTGTCGTTCGACAAGGGCTACCCCGAGGTCATCCTCGACTCTGGCGCACGCGCGCCCATCTCCGATCTCGTCGCGGTCCACGGGAGCGCGACCACCCCGCCGATGCTCGATTCCAACCTCGCCGCGGCCGGCCTCGGCGACCTCGGCGCCTACCTCGCTCGCTACGGAACCTCTCCTTTCACACGCAAATAACGACGACCCGGCTGGCACGACGCCACCGCCATCCATGGAGGAACCATGTCCGTCTCGAAGACCATGAACACCGCCGTCACCGGCCTGCGTGCCCAACAGGACGCGATCGGCATCGTCGGTGACAACATCGCCAACTCCAACACCGTCGGCTTCAAGCAGTCGCGCGCGCTCTTCGAGGACATCCTCGGGAACTTCAGCGGCGCGCGGACCGTGGGCGCGGGCGGAGGCGCGAAGATGATCCGCGCCCAGCAGATCTTCAGCCAGGGCGCGCTGAAGACGACCGGCGTGCCGAGCGATCTCGCCCTCTCGGGTGACGGCTTCTTCGTCTGGTCGGGCGCGGTCGACGGCTTCGACGGCCAGTACTACTCGCGCGACGGCAGCTTCTTCGTGAACGCCGAGGGCACCTTGGTCAACTCGCTGGGCCTGAAGTTGCAGGGTTACAGCGAGGCAAACGGCGCCTCGTTCGGTGGCCCCATCGGCGACATCTCGGTGCAGCCGCTCACCTTGCCGCCGAAGGAGACGAGCACGGTCGAGCTCGTCGCGAACCTCGACTCGTCGGCGACCACCTTCGCCGCCGCCGGCGGCGCGAACGACTTCGATCCGGCCGACCCGAGCAACACCTCGAATTTCTCGACCTCGGTGACGGTCTTCGACTCGCAGGGCAATCCCCACTCGCTCGACGTGTACTTCGTACGTCTCAACGACGGCGCGGTGCCTCCGAATGCCACCAACGACTGGGAGGTCCACGTCCTCGACGGCAACACCGAGCTGACGGACGGCTCGCCCGCGACGCCGCCGAAGGTCTCGTTCGACACCGCGGGCAAGCTCATCTCGGCCGACGCCGTGACGCTCACGAACGTCAACTGGGACCCGGCAAACCCGAGCCCGCTCACGACGAACAATCTCATCACCTTCAAGGTCGGAAACCCCACGGGCGCCGGCGGCTCCGGGCTCGATGGCCTCACGCAGTACGGCTCGGTGAGCAGCGTCTCGAAGCAGAGCCAGGACGGCTACACCGCCGCATCCCTGACGGGCCTCGACGTCACGGCGGACGGGACCGTGAACGGCATCTACTCGAACAGCCAGAAGCTCGCGCTCGCGCAGGTCGCGGTCGCGAAGTTCGCGTCGAACGACGGGCTGTCACGCTCGGGCCACAACCTGTTCTCCGAGACGCTCGACTCGGGCCAGGCGAACCTCGGCGCGGCGTCGAGTGGAGGACGCGGCGGCATCGTCTCGGGCGCGGTCGAGCAGAGCAACGTCGATCTCGCCGCGCAGTTCGTCGACATGATCGGCTTTCAGCGCGCGTTCTCCGCCAACTCGAAGACCATCACCACGGCCGACGAACTTCTGGTCGAGACCTTGAATCTGAAGCGATAATGCGAGCACGCTGAGCGCGCGGAGATTCCATGGCGGACGAAGAAAAGAAGGAAAGCCAGGTCCCACTGGAGGCGGCGGGAGTGCCGGCGAGTGGCGGCTCGGTCGTTGGAAAGATCCTCGGCATCGTGCTCCCAACGGTGTTCGCTGGCGCAGCGGCGTTCCTCGGGGCGAAGCTCGGCCAGCCAGCCGCAGGCGCGCACGAGGAACACGCCCGCAAGGTCGACGACAAGAAGATGCCTGGGCTCACGATCGACCTGAAGGCGTTCGTCGTGAACGTTCAGGACGAGAAGACCGGCGAGAACAAGCCGTGCAAGATGACGGTCGCGATCGAGCTCGAGAAGCTCGCCAAGAAGGAAGAGTTCGAGCCGTTCATCCCCCGGATCCGGGATCAGGTGCTGAGCTACGTCCGTAACCTGTCCTACCAGCAGGTGACGAACCCGCGGACGAAGGAGCGCATGACGGAGGACCTCCTCGAGCTCATCCGAAAGCTCGGCGCCGAGCAGGCCCAGCGCGTCCTCATCCAGGAGCTCGTGACGCAGTAGCGCGGAGCGACCGCTCCCGGACGGCGACTCATGGCGATGGCCTTCGACGACGACGACGACGACGACGATCGGTTCCGCGGCAAGGCCCCGGACCGCTTCGGAAAGGCCGGGCGTAACGAGAGCTTGATTTCGGTCACCTCCGAGGGCGGGAGCGCCGTCGCGGAGGAGACCATGCAGCGCGCCGCGACCTCGATCGCGGCCGGCGTCCGCCGCGCGATCCCGTTTCTCGGTCGGCGTCGCGCCACCGCGGTCGCGACCACCCCGTCGACGGTGCGCGCGAACACCTTCGGCAAGGAACTCGAGGACCCCTTCTACGTGTGCTCGCTGGCCGCGGAGCCCGGCGGCTCGCGTGCGATGCTGGCCCTCGACGCTGCAGCGATCGCCTTTCTTCTCGAGGGCATGCTCGGTGGCGACGGCTCCGACTCGCCGAAGCTCGCGAAGAAAGGCCTCTCGGCTCCGCAGCGTGCGTTCATCGACCGCATCGTCGGCAACATCGTGACGAGCGTGTCGTCGTCGCTGGCCAAGGCGCTCGGACTCTCGCTCACCAAGCTTCCGCAGCTCATGAACGAGCGCCCCGCGGACGGCGTCGTGGTGATGCTGCCCATCGAGTTCCACGACGCCGCGCCGAAGACCGTCGAGTCGAAGAAGGACTTCTCACTCGACGACTTCGAGATGCCGAGCAAGAGCGGCGCATCCTCCTCGCCGGGCGCGTCGGGCGACGCCACCGTCTTCGGGACGATGTTCATCGCGGTCAGCAAGACCGCGCTGATCGCCGCGCGCGCGGCGAACCTCGCGAATCGCGTCGAGCACGTAGACCCTCGCCTCGCCGCGTCGCTCCGCCAGGTCGAGGTCAGCGTGGTCGCCGAGCTCGGGCGCGTGCGCCTGACCCTCGGAGGCCTGTCGGCGCTGCGGGTCGGCGACACCCTGCGGCTCGACGTTCCGGTCGAGGGCGACGTCGACGTGCGCGTCGAGGATCAGCCGCTCTTCCGCGGCCAGCCCACCACCCACGGCTCGCAGCTCGCCATCCAGGTGACCGAGTGCCGCACGCCCGAGTTCCCGCGTGAGCCGCAAGCACCGAGGCTCGGAGACTCCGAACTGCCGCCCGCACGGGGAGGATCCGCACCGAAGCGCTGACGGGTCCGCTCGATTCGGTCTGCGACGACGCTCCGGAGGCAGCTCTGGAAGCGCTTCATGAAGTGCCCCGACCACGGCGCGAGGGAGAGGCATGTCCTTTGCTTCGGTGAGGGGCATCATGTCGGACGACAACTCTGTGCCCCCTCCAGAGAACCCTTACGCGCCGCGCGCCGGCGGGCCTGGGGCCTTTGCGCTGCTGAAGGACGTCGAGGTCGAGCTGACGCTCGAGATCGGGCGCCGACGCATGAAAATCGAGGAAATCCTGCGACTTTCCACTGGCGCGACGATCGAGCTCAGCAAGGCGGCGGGCGAGCCGATCGACATCTTCGTCAACGGTCAGCTGCTCGGCCGCGGGGAAGCCGTCGTCGTCGGCGACCGCTACGGCGTCCGTATCACCGAGCTCCTGAACCCGGAGGGCCGCTCATGAGCCGCAAGACCGTCAGCGCGTTGGCGCTCGTTGCCACCACGTTGACCGGCACGGCCTTCGCGGTCGAGCCGGCACGGCCGAAGCCCGTCGCCGAGAAGCTCGCCGTCGGCGCCAAGCCTCCGGCCCGAGCGAAGGAGGCGAAGGAGGTCGAGGCTCCCGCAGCCGACGGTGCGGCCGATGAGGCGCACCCGACGGAGGGGCCAAAGGGCGAGCCGACGCGCGGTGAGGCGGACTCCCTCCTGCCGAGCGATCACCGCGAGCCCCCTCAGACCGCCGACAAGCCGCTCGTGCTCCGCAAGCCGGCCGACAAGCCCCTCGAGCTCTCATCGACCTCGTCGACCGACGGCTTCGGCCTGAAGCTCGGCATCTGTGCCGCCATCGTCGGTGGCGCCGTCTGGCTGCTGCGCAAGCGCGGCATCCTCGCGCCGCCGAAGCAGGCACATCCGATGACGATCCTGGGGCGCACGGCGATCGGCGTTCGCAGCGAGCTCCTGCTCGTCGACGTCGACGGCCAGAAGCTCCTGCTCGGGGTGACGCCGAGCTCCATCTCGCGGCTCGCCGTCCTGCCGGTCCACGGCGACACACCGTCGCTCGCGGACGAGGCGCTCGATCCGCCGGCGCGCGTCGATGACGAGCCGGGCTTCGACGATGCGCTCGAGTCGGCCCGCTCCCGCCTCGAAGAGTTCGCGGCGCGCATGAAGAGCCGCGCTCCGATGGATGCCCCCGTCACCCGCGATCGTGCGACGATCGCCCCGCGCGAGAGCGACCTCGAAGCCTCGCGCGCGAGCCGTCACGCAAGCCCTCGGCCCCCCGTTGCAGAGCGCCTCGAAGAGCCCCGCCCTAGCCGCGAGGCCGCCCGCGCGAAGGCGCGCGAGTCGATCGCTGAGCGTGAGCTCCGAGAGCTGCGTGCGTCGCGCCCCGACCTCCGCTCGCGCCCCGACCTCGGCGAGCAGGCGCAGAGTCTGCTGAAGCTTCGACAGGCCCGAGGCCGCGGATGAACGGCACGCCCGCGACGGCGGACATCGTCGAGCTCGCGAACAAGGGCTTGACCGGCCCGCTGAAGATCCTCGCGCTCCTTACGGTGCTGTCGCTGCTCCCGGCGATCGTGCTGTCGATGACGTCGTTCACGCGAGCGGCGGTCGTGCTCTCGTTCGTACGCACCGGCATCGGGTCGATGCAGACCCCGCCAACGCAGGTGATCGTCGGCATCGCGCTCTTTCTCACCATGTTCACGATGGCGCCCGTCACCGACCGGATCGTCGAGGACGCCTACAAGCCCTACGCCGCCGGGCAGCTGACCGAGTCCGAGGCGATCGACCGCGCGGTCGTGCCGATCCGGAGCTTCATGCTGCGTCAGACCCGCGAGGCCGACCTCGCGCTCTTCTATACGGCCGCGCGCCTCGAATTCCCGAAGACCGAGAGCCAGGTGCCGATGCACGTCGCCATCCCGGCGTTCATCGTGAGCGAGCTCACCACCTCGTTTCAGATGGGCGTCCTCGTGCTCCTCCCGTTCTTGTTGGTCGACATCGCGGTCGCGTCGACCTTGATGAGCATGGGCATGATGATGGTCCCCCCGACCAGCATTTCGCTGCCGCTGAAGCTCCTCCTGTTCGTCGTCGTCGACGGCTGGCACCTCCTCACCGAGTCGCTGCTCCGGAGCTTCGTATGACCATCGATCAAGCCATTGCCCTCATGACCGAACTCATCAAGACGTCGATCATCGTCGGAGGCCCGGTGCTCGCCGCGGCGCTCGTCGGCGGCGTGCTGATCGGCATCGTGCAGACGGCGACCCAGATCAACGAGGCCAGCGTCGCCTACGTCGTCAAGGCGGCGTGCGTGCTCCTCGTGTTCCTCGTCGCCGGGACGTCGCTCGCGTCGCGCACCGTCCAGTACACGCGCGAGACCTTCTCTCGGATCGCCGACGTCGTCCGCTGAGGCGAGCATGGCCGCGTCGGGATTCGTCGCGTACGCCATCGCCATCGCGCTCGTGATGAGCCGCGTTGGCGGCTTCATGGTGCTGTCGCCGGTGCCGGGCGCCTACGTCCCGCAACGGGTACGCGCGATGCTCGCGGTCGTCCTCGGCCTGATGGTGGGCCTCTTGATGGGGCCGCCGAAGGCCGAGCTCGACTTCGGCCTCGAGCTCCTGCCGCTCGCGGTGAAGGAGGTCATCGTCGGCATGCTGATCGGCGGCGCGTTCCGGCTCGTCGTGATCGCCGCCGAGTTCATGGCCGGCCTCGTCTCGCAGGCGTCCTGGCTGTCCGCGCCGAGCTCGTTGAACCCCGACCTTGGCGGACAGACGCAGGCGATCGGGCAGATCTCGATGATGCTCGCGCTGCTCCTCGCGCTCGCGACCGGCGTCCACCGCACCGTGCTCGCGTACTTGCTCGAGTCGTTCCGTACGCTGCCGGTCGGCACCGTCACCAACGTGAGCGGCGGCATCCCGCCGTTCCTCGGCCTCGTCGGTCGCTCGTTCGACGTCGGGATGAGCCTGGCCCTTCCGGTCCTCGGCATCTCGCTCGCGGTCCAGACCGCGCTCGCGCTGGTGTCGCGCGTCGCCCCGAGCCTGCAGATCTTCAACATCGGCTTCGCGGTCCTCGTCGGCAGCGGCGTGGTCACGTTCATGGCGTCGCTGCCGAGCATCTCGGATGGGCTCCTCGCCTATTTTCAGGGGATCCCGTCGTTCCTCGACGAGCTGCTCCTCCGCATGATGGGGGCCTAGTGGCGGACGAGAGCGACAAACCGCACGCGGCGACTCCCAAGCGTCGGGAGGACGCTCGCAAGGAAGGCAAGTTCGCCCGCGCGCGGGACACCACGGCGATCGCGATGACGCTCGCGGTCGTCGGGGCGCTGGTCGCGTACTCCGATCAACAGGCCCGCGTCGTCGAGGAGCTCTTTCACCGCTGCCACGGGGATCTTGGCGCCATCTCGCGTGGCGACGGTGAGGTCGTCTTCTCGGCACTCCCGGGGGCGCTCTGGCACCTCGCGGCGCCGCCCGCCCTCGCAGCGGCGATCGCGGGCGGCCTCGCAGGCGCGTGGCAGTCCGGCTTTCGGCTCTACCCCGACCTCCTCGCGCTCAAGTTCGAGCGCTTGAATCCGCTCCCGGGGCTTCAGCAGCTCGTGAACCCGAAGAAGGCGGTGACCGAGCTCGTCATCTCGCTCCTGCGCGTCGGCATCGTCGCCTGGGTGTGTTACCGCGAGCTTCGCGACGACGTCCCTCGGCTCCTCGGCCTCACCGGCGCGCCCGTCGCATCGTCGATCGGACTCATCGCCGAGATCCTCGTGCGCCTGACGCTGAAGGCGCTCGCCGTGCTGGTGGTGCTCGCGGTCGCCGACTTCGCGTACAACCGCTACACGATCGAGAAATCGCTGCGAATGAGCGATCAAGAGATCAAGGAGGAGATGCGCCAGTACGACCAGAACCCGAAGGTCAAGGCGAAGCTCCGCGAGAAGATGCGCGCCGCGGCCAGGAGACGCATCCTGGCCGCCGTCGAGAGCGCCGACGCGATCGTGACGAACCCGACACACATCTCGGTCGCGCTGCGCTACTCGGCGAGCGACCCAGCGCCGGTCGTGGTCGCCAAGGGGCACGACGACCTGGCGCTGAAGATCCGAGCCGAGGCCCGCAAGCACGGGATCCCCATCCTCGAGAATCGCCCGCTCGCGCGAGCGCTCGACGCCGAGGTCGAGATCGGCTGGCCGATCCCCGGTCAACATTACGTCGCGGTCGCCAAAGTTTTGGCGTTCGTCTACTCGCTGAAGGGCACACGACGGCGCCGCTCCTCGAGAAATTCCAGCCAATCTGCGCGACGCCCGAAGCGAGCGGCCGCCGGGCGCGCCTGACTCGACTGGCACGCGGCATGAATATGGACGCCTCCAGGCATGGAGAGCGCCAACACCCCGCCGCTCAGGATCCGCGACATCGCGGTCCCCCTCGGCATCATCGGGATCGTCCTGATGATGGTGATGCCGCTGCCGCCGCTCGTGCTGGACGTGCTGCTCACGTTCTCGGTGGCGCTCTCGATCATCATCTTCCTCACCGCGCTCTTCATCCAGGAGGCGCTCGACTTCAGCGCCTTCCCGACCATCGTCCTCGTCGCGACGCTGCTCCGCTTGAGCCTAAACGTCGCGAGCACGCGCCTCATCCTGCTGCACGGGCACGAGGGCGCCGAGGTGGCAGGCCAGATGATCGAGGCGTTCGGGCACTTCGTCGTCGGCGGGCAGATCGTCGTCGGCCTCGTCGTCTTCCTCATCCTCGTCGTCATCAACTTCGTCGTCATCACGAAGGGCGCTGGCCGCATCGCCGAGGTCGCCGCGCGCTTCACCCTCGACGCGATGCCCGGCAAGCAGATGGCCGTCGACGCCGACCTCTCGGCCGGCAACATCACCAACGACGAGGCGCGCCGACGCCGCCGAGCCCTCGAGCAGGAGGCCGACTTTTACGGTGCGATGGACGGCGCGAGCAAATTCGTCCAAGGCGACGCGGTCGCCGGCCTACTCATCACCGGCATCAACCTGATCGGCGGGCTCATCATCGGCGTGGTCCGGGGGATGGACATCGGGAAAGCGGCCGAGACCTTCTCGGTCCTAAGCGTCGGTGACGCGCTCGTGTCGCAGGTCCCGGCGCTTCTCATCTCGTCGGCGGCCGGCGTCGTCGTCACGCGCAGCGCTGCCGGCGAGGGGATCGCCGACACCTTCATCACTCAGCTCTTCGCGCGCAAGCGCGCCGTGGCGCTGACGGCCGGCATCATCGCGCTGCTCGGCGTGGTCCCCGGGATGCCGACGCTGCCGCTCCTCGGCTTCGCGGGGATGCTCGCTTACGTCGCGCGAAAGCCACCGGAGGGCGCGCGCCAGACCGAGAGCACGCTGTCGGGCGGGACCGGCACCTCGAGCGGCGGCGCCTCGACCGGCGAGCCTGCCGCCGGCGGCCCGAAGCCCGGCTCGGCCGAGGACATCGACAAGGCCCTCGCGCTCGACGTGCTCACCCTCGAGCTCGGCTACGAGCTCGTCCACCTCGTCGACACCGGCGCGGGCGGGACGCTCGTCGATCGCGTCGGAGCCCTACGCCGCGAGGTCGCGCGTGAGCTCGGCATCGTCGTGCCCTCGGCCCACATCTGCGACAACCTCGAGCTCGCCCCGAACCAGTACCGCATCCTCTTCTCGGGAAACCCGATCGCGCAGGGCACCTGTCAGAATGGTCGCCTGCTCGCGATCGACCCGACCGGGAGCGCGCCGCCCGTCGAGGGAGACGCGACGGTCGAGCCGACCTTTGGCATGCCCGCGCGCTGGGTCCTGCCGCGAAATCGCGACATGGCCGAGGCCCTCGGCTACACCGTCGTCGACCACGCGACGGTGATCGCGACCCATTTCGGCGAGCTCATCCGCACCAACGCGCACCGCCTGCTCGGCCGTCAGGAGGTCCAGCACTTGCTCGATGTGCTCGCGAAGAAATCCCCGAAGCTCGTCGACGACGTCGTCCCATCGCTCCTCAGCCTCGGCGACGTGCTGCGCGTGCTGCGAAACCTGCTTCGCGAGCGCATCAGCATCCGTGACATGCGAACCATCATGGAAGGCCTTGCCGACCTCTGCGAGCAAACGAAAGACTCCGAGCAGCTCACCGAGCTCGTGCGCGAGCGCCTCGCCACGCAGATCACCGCCGCCGTCAAGGGACGCGACGGCGCCGTCGCCGCGTTGGCGCTCGACCCGCGCCTCGAGGAGGTGCTGCGGACCTCGCTGCGCGAGATCGCGCAAGGGATCGGCGGCGCCCTCGACCCTCGGCTATTGTCGGAGCTCGCCAAGCAAGCCGAAGCTGCGCTCGCAAAATTCGGGGCGCTTTCTGCGGCGCCAATCGTGATCGCGCCGCCGGATCTCCGCCGCTACGTCCGCGCGATCTTCGAGCACAAGGTACCGCAGTACGCGGTGGTGTCTTTCCGTGAGGTCGAGCCCGCGGTCCCGCTGCGGGTCGTCGAGTCGCTGGGACGTGGCGCGAACCATGCATTGGCGCAAGGAGGATGACGATGAACCGAACTTTCCGTGGACGAACGCTGAGCGAGGCCCGTGATGCGGCCGAGGCCGCCCTCGGCCCGGACGTGGTGGTGCTCGAGCGCCGCCGGGTGAAGCAAAAGGGGCTTTCCGGCGTGCTCGGCGCGACCGAGTTCGAGATCGAGGTCGGCACCACCGTCACGAACCCGATGCTGAGCGAGGCGATGGTTGAGGTCCCGGTCGCACGCGGCTACAACAACTTGCGCGCTGCGGCGCGCGAGGCGTCGCCATCTCTCCAGTTCGCGCGCGCCGTGTACGAGGAGGCAGAGGATCAAGAGCGCGGCAGCGGCCGCGCCTCGACCGCCGACATCGCTCGCCTCGAGAACGAGGTGCGCGCCGTTCGCGCCATGCTCTATCGGATGTCGAACTCGCCCGACAAGCTCCAGAGCCAGCTCCAGAGCCTGCGCCGCGCCGTCGACGAGATGGTGCCGCGCGCGAGCGCGCCCGAGCGCATCGGTCGCCTGGTTGAGCAGAGCGGGCTCGGCGGCGCACCGGCTCGCGCGGTCGAGAAGCGCCTGCGGCGGCACGACGGGGACGACGAGAGCCTGCTCGAGGCTTACCGCGACGCGCTCGCCGATCTCATCCGGGTCCGCGCTTGGCCGCTCGCGGGGGAGGACAAGCGGGTGATCGCCCTCGTCGGCCCGCCCGGCGTGGGCAAGACGACGACCGCGGCGAAGCTCGCCGCCTCCGCGATCGCGAACGGCAACACGGTGACCTTCGTCGGCTGCGACACGTACCGCGTCGGCGCGGTCGAGCAGCTCGAGAGCTACGCCGTGCTCCTCGGCTGCGAGTGCGTCATCGTGACGACGCAGGTCGAGCTCCACCAAGCGATCCGCGAGGCGACGAGCGACATCGTCATCGTCGACACCTCGGGGCGCGGTCCCGAGGGCGAGCAGGCGGTCGAGCTCGCGCTCGGCGACGCGCGCCTCCGCGGGCAGCCGACCGGTTGGGAGCATCGCTCGCGGCACGTGCTGCTCTGCCTCGAGGCGTCGCTGCGCTTCGCGGACGCGACTGACCTCTGCCAGCGGTACGCGGGCTGCGGCCCGACGGCGATCGCCGTGACCAAGCTCGACCTGACCTCGGCGCCAGGAGGACTCGTCCACGGCTCGACGACGACCGACCTGCCGATCGCGCTGCTCTGCAACGGACAGCGGGTGCCGGAGGACATCGCGCCCGCGACGGCGGGCCGGATCCTCGACTACCTCGCGCCGCGCCATCGCCTCGCAAACTGAGCGAGCTCCCGGCTTGCAATTGACGATTGCCTTCCGAACCCCACCTCCGGTCTGATGGCCCAACCTCAAGCCAAGATGAACGCTCCGAAGCGAACCCTCACGCGCGAGGATTACGAGCGCTTCCTCCCGCTCGTGCGCCGCATCGCCATGCGGCTCGCGCGGCGCGTGCCGAGCCACATCAGCATCGGGGACCTGATCTCGAGCGGCTGGGTCGGGCTCGTCGAAGCGTATTCGCGTACCGGTGAGGATATGCCCGCCGAGGAGTTCGAGGCGTACGCCTCCCACCGCGTGCGCGGCGCCATGCTCGACTACCTGCGCGGCCTCGATCCTGCGACGCGGCAGGCTCGCAACGCGTCGCGGCGCGTGACGCGGACGATCTCCGACCTCACGCGCGGCCTCGGCCGTCCGCCCGAAGAGGAGGAGATCGCCGACGCGCTCGGGCTCGACCTCGACGGCTACCGGACGCTGCTCGGGCAGATCTCGAGCGCGGGCATGAGCCGCCTCGAGCTCGTCGATCTCGACCAGATCGACGCGCCGACGGACAAGAGCGACGCTCCCGACGACATCGCCGAGCAGCGGCTCCTCGCCGAGCACGTCGCCGGCGCGATCGAGCGGCTTCCGCTTCGGCTCCAGCAGGTGCTGGCGCTCTACTACCAGGAGGACTGCACGCTGCGCGAGATCGGCGCGGTGCTGCAGGTGAGCGAGTCACGCGTCTGCCAGCTGCACTCCGAGGCCATGCATCGGCTGCGGGCGGACATCGGCCAGGAGTAACGCGATGGCAGACGGCATCTACGCAGCGTTGAGCGGGGCGGTCGCGCACTACACGTCGCTCGAGACGACGGCGCAGAACCTCGCCAACATCGACACGACGGGCTACCGCGCGGTCACCCCGGTGTTTCACGAGGTGCTCGCGGCCGAGGGGAACGATCGCACCGTGCGCTTCGCGGCGGTGCGCAGGAGCGCGGTCGACCTCACGCCCGGCGCGCTCCGGGAGACCGGCGGCTCGCTCGACGTGGCCTTTGGGCAGAGCTCGTTCCTGGCGGTCGAGACCCCCGCCGGCGAGCGCTACACGCGCGCCGGGTCGCTCAAGATCGCGCCCGACGGGACGCTCACCACGCAGCGAGGTCATGTGGTGCTCGGCGACGGTGGCCCGATTCGCGTCGACACCGAACTCGGCGCCCAAGTGAGCGCGCAGGGCGAGGTGTCGTCGGGGGGAAAGTCGGTCGGATTCCTCCGCGTCGTCAGCTTCGAAGACCCTGGGCAGATGACCTACGAGGGCCAGGGCCTCTTGCAGGCGATGCCCGAAGCGGGCACGGCGCGCCCGAGCACCGATCCGGTCGAGGTCGGCAAGATCGAGGAGAGCAACGCCTCGACCGTGCGCGCGATGACGGACCTCATGGCCGCGAGCCGGATGTTCGAGGCGATGGAGCAGGCCATCGGCGCCTTCTCGCAGATCGATCGCCGACTGGTCACGACGGTGCCCAAGTTCGGCGGCTGACCCGCGGGTCAGTTGCGCGCCCCACCGAGCGCGCCGCGCCGGTCAAAAGACGCCGCTAATGACCGCACGCGCTCGTACCACGTCGCCCCCACTGACCCATGGGTCAGACTTCAAGCTCGATCTCGCGGCGAAACTCGGCGTCGGGGGTCGCGTCACCGACGCGTGCCTTGCCGAGCTCGGCGCGACGCAAGAGTCGGGCGATCTGCGGCCCCATCAGATCGAGCTCCGTCGACATGTAGTGCTCGCCGCCGAAGCGGCGCGCGGCCTCGGCCTGGTGGGCGAGCATGACCGCGTCCTGGGCGAAGATGCGCATCGCGACCGGCTCGAGGACGAGCCTCACCAGGGCGCGCGGGAACCGCGTCCGGAAGCGCACCACGGCAAAGAGGCGAGTGCGGGCGTCGTCGACCGGCGTCCCCATCGCGGTGACGAGCACGTGGTTCTCGTCGCCGATGCGGTACTCAACCTCGGCGATGCTCGGCAGGAGGAAGCGATCGTGGTGCGTGACGAGCCCGCCCGAGGGCGAGAGCAGGCGACCGGCGAGACCCTCGGGGCGCGGCTCGCCCAGGTACTCGGTGACGACGCGGTCGGCCGCGCGCGTGACGACGGCGCGGATCCGGTTCGTGCGGCCGGCGCCGCGGAAGAGCCCCCGATGGAGGAAGGCCGTGTGCGGCACGTCGAGCGCGTTCTCGAGCGCGGCCTGGAGCGACCCCTCGGCCTCGACGACGCGCGTCACCTCCCCGTACTCGGAGCCGAGCTTGGCGAGCGCGTGCGGCTCGTGCGTCGGCTCCGCACCAGGGGTCGCGTAGACCCACACGAGGCCGTCCCGCTCGCGGGTCGCCAAGCTCGGCACGAGCGAGCGCTCGGGGTGTGCGGCGCACAGGCTCGGGATGCGGGTCGCGCACCCGCGCGAGTCGAAGCGCCAGCCGTGGTAAGCGCACTCGAGCTCGCCGCCCTCGAGGCGCCCCAGCGAGAGCGGCACGTTGCGATGCGCGCACCGATCGAGGAGCGCCGCGGGGCGGCCGTCGCGGTCGCGAAAGAGCACAACCGGCTGACCGTGGAGCATCCGCGCGAGCGGCCGAGCCCGAAGCTCGCGACCGAGCGCGAGCACATACCAAGCGTCGGCGAGCCGCGGCCCGGTGGGCGTGGTCCCGGCGTTGAGGCTCCTCGGCGCGTCCATGTAGGTGGGGTGAATCCTACCGCCTCGAGGCGTTGGAGTCATGGCAGAGCCGGCGCGTCGCGCGGGTGTTTCGTTCGCTGCTCGCTTATGCTTCGGCGCGATGCGAGCGTTGTCCGTCCTCGGTGCGTTTCTCCTGCCGCTGTTCGCCGCCTGCGCTGACGGCCCCTCTCCCGCGAGCGAGCCGCCTTCGAGCCTCGCGTCGCCGCTCCACGCGCCG
>Ga0194129_10002719_pt1 | contig 26051 bp, 15 predicted proteins | sample TA2KigCa35mmetaG_FD_150862 | JGI IMG/M metagenome (GOLD analysis project Ga0194129, IMG submission 150862) | Freshwater microbial communities from Lake Tanganyika, Tanzania - TA2015038 Kigoma Deep Cast 35m | ecosystem: Environmental > Aquatic > Freshwater > Lake | place: Tanzania: Lake...
CCTAGAAGCTATTTCATTCCAAGATAAATATGCGAACTTACTAGGTCTCACGGAAGCGGAAATAAAAAAATATTTTACATCAAATGTTCGAGCTATCGCTAAAGAGCAAAATTCGGGGTCAGGCATTGGGTTATGGGGTTTGGTTGTGTGCTAATTTTACGATATTTGGTATCAGGATATTCACATAAAAATAAATTTGATTTTTTTACAAACCCCATAACCCAATGCCTGACCCCATAATTGAATTAGGAAACAGAGCCATATTTTTTCGAAAGGCAGATCTTTTTCTATTTATTGCTAATTAGATTTGTAATTAAAGTTTTTGTATTTGGTTGTGGTATTGTTTTGGCAGTTTGTGCCAACTGGCGTCCATGTAGAAATGTAGGGATATAATCTTACAGTTTTTGAAGTTAGATAGTTTTTTAGGGCGGGACAAAAGGCTTGATTGGTTGAATCCTGGCAAGCGCTCCAGGAGGTTTTTCCATTACTAAGAGTTATGGCTGTGGGATTGTTCCCATTTTCATCTAAATTAAAATAGGAAAATATAATATCAGAATTTGTTAGTGTAACTTCGGAGCGAACCCAAACGTTATTGTATGTTCCAGATTTGACAACAGGAATCGGAAAGCCTCCTGTATAAACATTACCCCCGTTTAAGTTTCCTACAAAAGCGCCACCTTGAATGCACGAGTTTGTAGGATAACCTGATGCATTATTTTGCCAGAATGTTTCAATACCATCGATTTCTAAATAAAAAGTCGGGCTTTGGCCGTCTCCATAATTTGCAGTTGATTGCGGGCTTAAGTAGGGTCTTTCTGTTAAATAAAATGATTCACAAAGTGAAAAAGTTTGATCTCCAGATTGAAAATCAATAGACCAGGTGCCTGAGCTAGCGCCGATGCCATAAGTTGCGGCAATTTCTTCCGAATCCAGACTGTTTGTAGAAGTGTTTTGTGTCAGTGCTCCATAAGCTCTTGACCAGCAGCTACGATTTTGAATCGGTGCAACTTGAGTGATTTCTGTTTGATTAGAAATTGTGTAATTGCCTCTTGCGGAAAGCTCTGGAAACCAGACATAATTTTCATTTGTTGTATTTGGGTTATTTGTCAGAAGGTAGGTGTTATTAGTTGAAGAACCCCAACTCGTTCCGCTTATTAGATCTAAGCTAAAATTTGTTCCACTGCCGTTTGGGAAATAAGCAAAATCAGCATTTAATCCGATTAAACCTGAGGTGTTATAGTTTGGATTTAGACTGGGTGTAAATGAAGTATTATAGCTGTTGCCTGTGCTGAAATTTGCAGATGTGTACGGATCAAAATTAATGTTATTTTTCCAGTTGAATGTATAGGTGTTTTGATGAGTAGATCCGTTACTGTCTATTCCTTGATCATATAAAGTTGGTGCATTTGCGCCATCTGTATTTCCTTGTTGTCCAAAATAAGGATATATTCCAGACATCTTAATAATGAATACTACTGTCCCATAGTAAACATTTGAATTCGGAGAAACTCCATAAGATTGAAAAAAATTGTAGACCCAATAAGTTCCTTCACCTCCCGTTAAATTCGCAACTTGATTAGAGCTAGTTCCAAACCATGTGTTTGTAGAACTTCCATCGTTAGATGAAACGCAATATAAATAGGCGCCTGTGTTATTTGTAATTGTATAAGTTTGGCTGCTCATAAAAACCCCATCTGTTTTTACTATAATAATAGATTCTTTTATTAACGCAATTTATTGATTTAGAGTTAGATAAATTTTTTTAACAGTGGCGTAATTGAGTTTAAGAGAGTTTTTCAAGGCCTGTAACGAACGCATCTCTTGCCAGAATAGACCTTGCTCTGATGAACGGATTTAATTTGCCTTTAGGGCGCTTGCTAAAAGTTAATTTCTAGTAGGTTACGAAAGAGAGCGCTCAACTGCGGGCTTGCCTCTAAATTAGTCGATGGTTCCTTTTTTGTTCCTTATATCTCTCTGTAAGTTACAGATGTAGGTTCGTGGGTGCCAAAAAAAGTACCCGGATACTCGCATATTTCTGAAATATTAGGGTTAATAACACGCTCAATTGTGGCAAGAATAGGGTCAAGTCTTGATTGAACAACTGCTACCATTTTTGTGTTAATAGGTGCGCCAGACATGTGGAGGCGTATGTCAGTTAATTTTTGTCTTATAGTATCAGGAAGAGGAGAATCAGATCTCGGTGAAGATGAGCCGGAAGTTTGTGTTGCAGGAGTTGAAGCTGTGTCAGACATTGGTGTCGCAGGAGTTGAAGCTGTGTCAGATATTGGTGTTCTAGCGAATGGAGATGTAGATTGTTTAATTTCAAACAGTAACAAAAGAATGTGCTCTAGAAGTTGTTGACCTCCACCTCGATCAAGGTCGTCTTTACAAGCTGTTACAACATAACCTAGGGGCCCACCTCCAGGAACTTCAGCTATACGAGTTCTAAGGTCTATTCTTTGGTAGGCGTAAAAGATGTGAATAAAATCTTGCCAAGTCTCTTTAGAGAGCATTTTTCTTCCCCGAAAAAATCGTGTATGGACTTCTGTTGCAATTTCTCTAAATCTTTCTCTATACTCTTCATTTTGAAATTTTTCTGGAAGTCTTGCAGAAGGGTTTTCTTTATTATCAAAAAATTCAAATTCTAAGCCTCGTATTAATTGGGAGACATTCATTTGCGTTTCATAGACACCTTCTTTTTTATAAAAAGAGCCGTCTAGAGGTTGCACCATGGCATAAAATGTATCAGGGTACTTTTCTTGCAATTTTAAGATAGCTTTTGTTCGAGGACTTTCATCTTCTGGAAAAGTTTTTTGGAGTTTTTGGTGAATTGTATAAAAAACTGTTTTTCCTTCAGCTTTTACAGCTCTAATAAAAAGTTCGTAATTCGGTGCAATTGTATCTAACCCGTCACATTTTACACCAGTCGTAGGAGAGCCGTGTCTCATTTGAACAATATCTTTTAGGCCATTATGATGAAGAACTCCTAGTTTGTTCGGAACATTTTCTGTTCCTGTGTAGTATTTAATTCCTAAAGGGCCTCCACAGAATTTTTGCCACATTAGGGCAAGACGTGATTTTTTGTGTTTTGGAGCTGTTTTTTTTACAAGGTTATTGATCTCTCGCATTTGGGTTGGAAGTTGATCAAAACCTTCTGATTGACGTAGGGGAGATCCTGTTGCAAGTTCAACGCGCTTTTTATAATGAGCATTCATATCAACGCCACTCCACCGGTCAAGAGCAAGCTCTTTTGCAGCAGCAATACATGCTATTTGATCGTCTGAAAGGCGAGCACCCCGATCTTCACGATCCATAATTACAAGGGCTACTTCATCGAATTTTTTGACAAATTGTTGGTATCTTTGGCGGGCATCTATATCCGGCCTTGGGGTGAGACATTGAAGACATTCATGTAAAGCCTTTCCTATAGTTTTTTCCTCTCTCAAATGAGGCATTGATCGAAATGTAGAAACGGCTCCATTTTCTCTTGTTCCATAGCATTGAAGTGCGGTTTCATATTTTTGTAAATGCAGAGAATGTTGTCCGCTAACAAAAATAGATACACCTTTGAGTCCTAGAAAAGCGCTAGGCACCACTAGAGTAACAAGTAAGCACAGTTTTTCCAAGATTTACTAAAGTATCTCCTATCCTACCGGCAAGAGATCTAGTTCCACAAAAGAGTAGAGGACTAAAAACATTACCTAAATTTTTTAAAGCAGCAAGTGCAACATGACCTATTCTACCAACATAACTAGAAGTTTCTAACGATTTTTGCAAGCTAGCTGAAACATTAAAGTAAGACGTTGATTTAGAACGAGCTGGATCCATAAAAACCTTGTTTTCTCATTTGTTTACATTTTTCTAATCTCGATCTTAATTATTTAAGGTTTAATAACAATTATTTTTTTATATTCTTAATTGTTGATAGTGAGTGAATTGAGATTTTTTAGACTTTACCTCTTTGAATTCCAATTTCTAAATTGGATTAAACTAAAATAAATAATGCTAATAAAACCAACTAGTTAATTGAGTATTAGATACGCTCGCTTATCCTAGTTTTGGTAGGTTTTGTCCAGTCTAGTGCGTAAAAGTAGAGAGACGATTTACCCTATGTTTTACAGAAACATTGACATATAGTCTGGCGCTTCTTATGATACCTAATCATTAGGTAAATTAAAGAGTGTTTTATGGCAAAAGAGAAGAAAACTAAGTTCGTTATTCTAGGGTTTCTTTTGACTGATTCGCTATCTGGCTATGAAATAGGCGAGATCATTAAGCAATCTACAAATAACTTTTGGCAAGAATCGGACGCGTCCATTTATCCCACTCTCAAATTACTTACAAAAGAAGGGTTTGTTTCTGCTGAGTCAATCTATGTAGGCAAAAGGAGAAAGGAAATTTTTACTATTACTGATGCAGGAAGAAAGGCTTTTTTGGAATGGTTTAAAAGATCTCCAGACCCTGATCAACATAGAGAAGAATTTTTATTAAAGCTCTTTTTTACTGATGAAACAACTGAAGAGCAAATGCAACAACATTGCGATGAGAAACTACAGGAGTTGAAAAAACTTCAAAAGAAATACAAGGAAATCGAGGATTTTTTGATCAAACAATCACCACAAAAAATTTATTGGCTAAAGACACTTCGAGTGGGGCTTGCCCATTTAGAATTGGATATTTCCTTATTACAAGAACAATATGGAGAAGTTTATGCTACAAATAATAACTAAAATCCCACTGTTTGTGTGGCCTTTATTTGCTATTTTATTGCTCGGTGGCTTAAGAGCAAGAAAGACTAGTGCGGTACCTATAGCAGTCTTGCTTTTGATACCTTCTATATTTTTTGGTTGGTCTCTTTTTTCATTTTTTGGAAAGTATGCGACGAATCCTTTAGCGATTCTTTTTTGGCATCTTTGTTTGGGGGTGGGGTTTTCCATCGGATTTCTTCATATGCAAAGTCTAAAACTCCAATTCGATAGACAAAAAAAGAAAGTTGAAATGCCAGGTAGTTGGATCCCATTGATTCTCTCAATGTCGATTTTCACTTCAAAATTTTCAATCGGAATGATGAGTTCAATGATGCCTCACCTGAATGGATCACTCTTGTTCATTGGGCTTGAACTTGTTGCAACTATTATCCTTGGCATTTTTGGAGGAAGAGGGGTAAATTGCCTCATCAGATATAGGGCTTCTCGGAGGAGCGCCGGGACAGCCAAATGAAAAAAGAATCTGTAGCAATAGATTCTTTTCTTGTGCGTCGTCTGATTGCCTCTCAATTCCCTAAATGGAAAGAGCTTTCTATAGATCCTGTTGCAACGACTGGATGGGATAATCGAACTTTCCATTTAGGCAAAGATATGTCAATTCGCTTGCCAAGTGCTGCCGATTATGAACTGCAGGTAGAAAAAGAGCACCAATGGCTACCAAAGTTAGCCCCTGCACTTCCTCTTCCGATTCCTATACCTCTCGCTATGGGAAAACCTGAATATGGCTATCCTTGGAAATGGTCTATTTATCGATGGCTAGAAGGTGAGGCTGCCTCTTCTGCGAAAATATCTGATCTCTCTGAATTTGCGGCGGATCTTGCTAATTTTCTTATGGCTCTCCATAAGATTAATGCTGCAGATGCCCCATCGCCTGGATTACATAGTTTTTATAGAGGAGGATCGTTATCGGTTTATGATAATGATACGCGACGTTCTATCGCTAGCTTAAAGGATAGTATTGATGCTGCCGCTGCAACTGAGGTTTGGCAAGCAGCTCTTGCAACTTCCTGGAAGCATCCACCCGTGTGGGTTCATGGTGATATAAGTGCTGGGAACCTATTGGTGCAGAAAGGTAAACTTTGTGCTGTTATTGATTTTGGTCAGTTAGCTTCTGGTGATCCAGCATGTGATCTTTCTATCAACTGGACCTTATTTTATGGGAAAAGTAGAGAAACCTTTCAAAAAGCCCTTCCTCTAGATAAAGCGACCTGGGCTCGTGCCCGTGGCTGGACTTTATGGAAAGCTTTGCTAATCGCAGCAGGATTGACCAATCCAAATAATTCAGAGTCTAAACAATGCTCTCGAATCATTGAGGATGTCATTGCTGATCATCGAAAGTCTATTAGACCTCTATAATTCATTTGTGGTTTTCAACACGCTCTTTGGCTCTTATTTGCCAAGCGCAACCGGTAAATTGCGGGTCAGGCATTGGGTTATGGGGTTTCTAAAAAAAATACAATTTATTTTTATGTGAATATCCTAATACCGAATATCGTAAAATTAGCATACAACCAAACCCCATAACCCAATGCCTGACCCCAGAACTTTAATCCAGATTAGTGGGTTTAATGGAGGTGGTTGGATGCGTTCAGAACTTTTGACTTCGGAAATTATAAAAGTTTTTTATGAGCTTAGCTCACGGCAACAGCTTTGTCTAATTTAAATCTAAAAGCTTACACTTTGAAAAATTCCCCATTTTTGAATCATTATCGGTATATCTTTTGAGAAAATTGAAAAAATTTGGTATAGTCGATGAATGACATTGCCGAAACTCCCAACAGGACAGTACTATTTTCCAAACTTGATTAATCAGGGTTATACCTATGTGGATAAAACTCACATTTTGTATAATTTAATCCAAGAAGAGCCAGGATGCTTTTTGGCTCGTCCCCGCAGATTTGGAAAGTCTCTACTCATTTCCACTTTAGAGGCGCTATTTCAAGGTAAAAAAGAATTGTTTAAAGGACTTTGGATCGAATCTTCCGATTATGATTGGAAAACACATCCTATCATTCATCTGGATTTATCGGGAGGTTCTTCTGGAAGTCCTGAAAAACTCGAGCAAGCTTTAAAAAATACTCTCATAACTATTGCTAAAGGATATGATATTAACGATATCGGAAGGGAGTTGCTTTCTTCTACTCTTGAATCTTTACTTATAGAAATGTTTAAAAGATTTGGACCCATTGTTATTCTTATCGATGAATATGATTATCCATTGGTACACAATGCAGATGATTTAGAGCTTGCAGAAAAAAACAGAAAATTCCTGCAAGAATTTTTTGCAAATATTAAATCACATCAAAAATATCTTCGATTTATTTTTATTACAGGGGTTAGTCAGTTTACAAAAGTTTCTTTATTTTCGGGATTAAATTACCTAGAAGCTATTTCATTCCAAGATAAATATGCGAACTTACTAGGTCTCACGGAAGCGGAAATAAAAAAATATTTTACATCAAATGTTCGAGCTATCGCTAAAGAGCAAAAGACAACAGAAGCTGAACTTTTTACTCTGTTAAAACAATGGTATAATGGATATTCATACACAAAAAATTCTCATATTCCTAGGGTATATAACCCGGTTTCCGTTTTTAAATTTTTAAAAACGGGGGTATTGGACAATTACTGGTTTTCTACTGGAACGCCGTCCATGATAGTTGCTCTCGCAAAACAACAGGATTTTTCTCTAGTCGATTTAACACAGGATATAACAGCTAACAAAGACCTTCTTGAAGAATCTCATGATGTTAGTACTATAAGTATTCCGGTATTGCTTTATCAAACGGGATATTTAACGATTCGAAAATTTGACCCAGAGACAGGCACTTATTTTTTAGATTTTCCTAATGAAGAAGTGCGTAGATCGTTTCTTGAATATTTAGTAAGAGCGTTTTCTTGCAATCCTTCTGAAATCCAGGACATTTACTATCAACTTGCGGGGCATTTAAAACGAGATGATTTTCAAAAATTTTTTGAAGTATTTAATATATACCTAGCATCCATCCCGTATTTTATTCATGAAAATGCAGAAAGTTATTATCACTCTCTGCTCTACTTATTCTTAAAAACTCTCGGATTTAAAGTTCATGCAGAAGTCTCTACAAGCAGAGGTCGCGTGGATATGCTTCTCAAAACACAAACCGCAATTTACGTGTTCGAATTCAAAATCAATAAAACAGCAAATGAAGCTTTAAGTCAAATTCTCGAGAGAAATTATCACGAACAACTCAAGCATGATAAGCGCCCCATTATACTTGTAGGGGCCAATTTTGATTCCAAAACAAGAAAGCTTACCGATTGGGTTAGCAAAAAATGTTAAAAATGAACAGATTATTGTTGTTTTTTATGTGCATCACCTCTTTTACAAACAGTTCCGAACTATACTCTAGAGATCTGAATAAATCGTGGGTTATCATTTTTCTTGATATTGATGGCGTTCTATATCGAGAGCCTACCCGAGATGATTTTTGGCAAGAACGTCACGAAAAAATAATCAAAATGTTCGGTAAGCTCGATCGTTATTGTTCTTTTCATTATGATGCAGCAACTACTTATTATTTCAACCAAGAGGCTGTCGGGTTATTAGAATACTTTATCGACTACATGAACTTACACTATCATGTTGGCATTGTTATTTCCTCTGCCTGGCGTGAAGGGCACACACTTGAAGAACTCCGTCAAATTTTTTCGCCTTGGCGTTTTTCAGAGTTTATCATTGATAAAACGGTAAGCAGTTCTTACGATGGTTATACAAAAGAAGAGTTGCAAAATTTTTCTTTTGGATATGCTTCCAGAGCAGATCAAATCAACCATTGGCTGCAGAATCATTCAGGGATGAATATCACACATTTTGTTATTTTTGATGATCAAGATAGCGGTTTTTCTAAGCGATTTCCCGACCAGTTTATTCACATAAAAAGATATTATCTTTCCGAGGAGGACATATCAAAAGCAATCGAAGCAATAAGCATTCAGAAATCTGGTAATAGCACTGGATTTAATCACGCGCCAAGCGTTTGTAAATAAACAATTTATAATCAAAATGGAGGTGAGGAGAATCGAACACGGTTGAATGGACCATGTTTTTAAGATTGAAAAATTCCTTCATTTTACGAGAGAAAATCCCATCAAAAATCATGTCGAAAAAATAAGTGCATAATTGAAATTTACGCAAATTTTACGCACTAGACGAGACAAAACTGGCGTAAAAGTATTTTGATTTTTCTGTAGTTAGTGCTATTCTGTTGTGATTCCTGTGACAGGTGTGATTCATAGAGAGATTTTCGTCACAGAGTACTTTATTGTCACAAGGGCGGTCGAAAATGACTCAAGATGTTGCAGAGAAAATCGATCTGGTAGTTCCAAAAGAATATGGAGCTTTTCTCAAAGAGATTAAGGAAAAAATATTATCCTCTCAGGTTAAAGCTGCTTTGGCCGTTAATAGAGAGTTGATCGCGTTATACTGGGATATCGGGGCAAAGATTCATTTAAAGCAAAAAAGCGAGGGTTGGGGAGCTAAAACAATAGAGAATTTGTCTAAAGATTTGAAAAGTAGCTTTCCCAGCATGCACGGCTTTTCTTTCAGGAATCTCAAATATATGGTCCATTTTGCTAAGGAATACCCTGATTTTGCAATTGGGCAACAGCTTGTTGCCCAAATTCCGTGGGGCCATAATATCCTTCTCCTTCAGAAGCTTGCATCTCTAGAAGAAAGGCTCTGGTATGTCAATAAAACAATTGAACATGGCTGGAGTCGAAGTGTCCTGCTTCATTGGCTAGATAGTGATCTACATAAAAGAGAAGGGAGGGCTGTTACTAATTTTCAGCTAACTCTTCCGTCACCGCAGTCTGATTTAGCTCATCAAACATTAAAAGACCCTTATTGTTTTGATTTCCTAACTCTCCGAGATAAGCATGATGAGCAAGAATTGGAATCAGGATTACTAGACCATGTTCAAAGATTTTTACTGGAGCTTAGAGCTGGTTTTTCTTTTGTAGGACGTCAGGTTCATTTGGAGGTTGGAGGGCAAGACTTTTATATTGATCTACTCTTTTATCACTACAAGCTTCGGTGCTTTATCGTAGTTGATCTCAAGGCAACAGACTTCAAGCCAGAATTTGTAGGAAAGATGAATTTCTATCTCTCTGCTGTCGACGACAAAATGAGACATCCTGATGATAAATCCAGCATAGGGCTTTTACTTTGTAAGGGAAAAAATAAATTTGTTGCTGAGTACGCGCTTCGGGACGTCAATAAACCAATTGGTATATCGCAATACGAAGCCAAGATTATAGAGTCTCTTCCAGACGAGTTAAAAGGGTCTTTGCCAAGTATTGAACAGATTGAGCAAGAGCTTGAGGATAGAGATTTATGATTGAATTAAAGAAACAAGCATTAACCGAGAATTTAAAGAAGCAAATCTACGAAGGCTTTGGTAAGCATGCTATAGCAATGACGGGTCACGATGAAAAGTTTGATCCTGTAGCTTTTGTAGCAAATGACAAGGGATGTTTTGCTGGTGCAATCGTTGTGGAGCTTTTTTGGGGAGCTTTGCATGTAAAATATATTTATGTTGATGACGAATATCGGGGTAAAGGAGTTGGTTCCAAGCTCATGGAATGTGCTCTAAAATATGGGCAAGATAACAAATGTCCTTTTGCATTCGTTGAAACTATGAGCTTTTAGGCTCTTGATTTCTATCGAAAAACAGGTTTTGAGTTGGAATTTACCCGATCTGGTTATAAACATGGCACTTCGTTTCATTACTTGCGAAAGCTTCTCTAGAAAGTGGATAGTAATTTACCCACAAGCTGTGGGTAAAATGAAGTGGGCCGTTTCTATTTGGTGGGTGCTACTGTGAAAAACCTTATTCTGGTATCTTTTTGTATTATTTGCTCTCTATTTTCTTATGAGGAAAATTTGTCAAAAATTATTTATTTGAACGGTCCGTCAAGTTCAGGAAAAACAACATTAGCGAAAGCGCTTCAAGAAGCCTTATCGGAACCATATCTTCATGTAGGTATTGATAAAATGATTGGGTTTATGCCTGCGAAAATTAACAATTGGGAAGGCGGACCAGCTCCTCTTGGATTTTCATGGGAAGCATCAACGGATTCAACAGGTCATTCAATTTACAATATTCATGCAGGTCCTTTTGCTAAGAAGGTGACTCGTTCTCTTAAGGACTTTGCCTGTCTACTTGCTTCTCAGCATTATAACTTGATTATAGACGATGTTGCTTTTGGAGCGATTGAAGTAGAAGAATGGAAAAAGGTTTTGGAGGGTTACAAGGTGCTCTATGTTGGAGTAACCACGCCTCTGGAAGTTTTAGAAGAACGGGAACGTGCTAGAGGGGATAGGTTTTTAGGCAGCGCACGAGCTCAATATTTTAAAGTACATGAAAATGTCTCCTACGATCTGGAGATAGATTCTCATATTGAAAAATTAGGGGTCAGGCATTGGGTTATGGGGTTTGTGAATTAGGGGTCAGGCATTGGGTTATGGGGTTTGTAAAAAAATACAATTTATTTTTATGTGAATATCCTGATACCGAATATCGTAAAATTAGCATGCAACCAAACCCCATAACCCAATGCCTGACCCCAGAACCCCCGAATTTTCGATGCGAGTTTCGTGTTGTATCTCGCTAAAAATAAAAGGCTTCAGTCGTAAAACTGAAGCCTTAATTTGGATTGGAGGTGGAGAGAATCGAACTCTCGTCCTCAATCGACTCCATAGTAATGACTACATGCTTAGCGCTCTGAGGATAGGTAGCTTTGATGCAGAGCGCGCCACAATAAGCTATCCGCTTTCTTTAATCTTGAAAAATGAGCCAAGAAGACTAGAACGCTCTTTTTTCATACCCAGAGTACGACAGTAATCCTAAAATCCTAGGTCCAACCTTAGGTTACCGAGCTTTTAAGACTGTTAGGTCTTAAGCAGCCATAGCAAGTTCTTCGTCCATTACTGGAGCGAAGTTTACTCTTGTGCTATTTTTTGCATTTATGTTTTTACCAGATTTTTTAAGAGGCCAACTGATATCCTCTGCATGCCATCACGACTTCACGATCAAGTCGAAACCAGGTCACCCCCGTAATAGATTGTAAGTACGGATTATAGAGAATATTATAATATTCCTTCAAGTGATTTCAGCTTTGGTAAATTTAGAAGCCAAATCCCCACTCGAAGGGGAAGAAGAAGGGGACTATGGGATAAAATTTATAAGAGCCTTCTTCGTAATAAATGTAATAGGGGTCCTTGATAATTTTTCGTTTAAGAACAACGCAACGGGCAGTGACTTGAAAAAATAAATTAATTTTTTGATTGCCACTGTTTTTGCCAACTGAGAGGCCACTTTCTAGTTCCGGTGACGTATTCATTCAATTTCTTGAAACGATTTTCCTATGGTGAGGTAGGGGCCTAGGTAATAAGAGCTTTTGGCTTTTCTTGGGGTAAAATAAAAAGGAAGAAATCCTTTTTCATAGAGATAGTACCACGAAAAGTTCGTGGAAAAATTTAAAGATCCGTCAAGACCTATGAGGTTTTTAGTGCTTGTTTTTCTAAGTCCGATACTTGTGTTTGCAATGTAGGGGAGGATGAGCAATGAAGAAAAACCAGCGGTTCCATAGCGCATAAGATCTGATGCCGTTTCGTGATTTTGGGGGAGGGGAGGAAACGAAAATTCTTCACTTGCAAGTTTCAGGAAGAGGAGCGAAAGAAGAATCATTTTTTTCATAATAAAAATCGTATCAGACGCTACTTTTTGGTAGGTATAAAAAGCTTTTTTTTAGTAGAATGGGAAAGGTTGTCATCCTAAGAAGTTGAATATGTTTAAGAAAGATAAAGAGAGCTTTGCTAAGAGGGAAGAGAGAGTTTTAGCCTTTTGGACTAAAGAGGATATTTTCCAGAAATCGTTAAAAAATAGGGTTGATGCAGAGCATTTTTCTTTTTATGATGGCCCCCCTTTTGCTACTGGATTGCCGCATTATGGACATATTTTAGCAGGTACTATTAAAGATGTTGTAGCGCGCTATAAAACGATGAAGGGTTTTTCTGTGCCGAGGCGTTTTGGTTGGGATTGTCATGGACTGCCTGTTGAAAATGAAATTGAAAAATCGCACAACTTAAGCGGCGCTTTGCAGATAGAGGCTTATGGCATTGATAAGTTTAATGAAGAGTGTAGGAAAATTGTTCTTAGGTACACCTCGGAGTGGAAGAAAACTGTTCTTCGGATGGGACGGTGGGTAGAATTTGATAAGACATACCACACGATGGACATCTCGTTTATGGAATCTGTTTGGTGGGTTTTTAGCGAGATTTGGAAAAAAGGTCTTGTCTACGAAGGCTTCAAGGTGATGCACTATTCACCAAAACTTGGAACGCCGATTTCTAATTTTGAAGCGAATTTAAACTATAGAGAAGTCGATGATCCATCACTTACTTTAAAATTTGAACTTGTAGATGAGAAGGCCTACATTCTTGTTTGGACAACAACTCCTTGGACACTGCCTTCGAATTTAGGTTTGGCTGTGGGTCCTAAGCTAGAGTATGTGAAAATTCGAGAAAAAGAGAGCTTAGAGATTTACATTTTGGCCAAAAATAGAGTTGGCACCTATTTTCCTGACGGAAATTATGAGGTCATTGAGTTGTTTTTAGGTGAAAAACTGATCGGTAGATCGTATGTTCCGATTATGCCTTATTTCAAAGATCATAAAAATGCGTTTACTATTTTAAAAGGCGATTTTGTAGCGCTCGATGAAGGAACTGGAATTGTCCATACAGCCCCTGCATTTGGGGAGGACGATTTTTATGTTTGCAAAGAGGCCGGGATTGAAATTGTTTGTCCAATTGATGTGAATTGCATGTTTACAGATGAGGTTCCCGATTACAAAGGATTATTTGTCAAAGATGCTGATAAAGAGATCATTCGCAGATTAAAATCTGAGGGTAAGGTGTTTAAGCATCAAACAATTAGGCATAGATATCCGTTTTGCTGGAGAACAGATCTTCCTCTTATTTATAGAGCAGTGTCGACTTGGTTTATTGCAGTTGAAAAGATTAAGGATAAGATTTTAGCGAATAATGAGCTTATTCATTGGGTTCCAGATCATATTAAAAGTGGTCGGTTTGGAAAATGGCTTGAAAGTGCAAGAGATTGGGCTGTTAGTCGAAATAGGTATTGGGGGACCCCGCTTCCTATTTGGCGAGCAGATGATGGCGATATGATTGTTATCGGGAGCGTTAAGGAACTTGAAGAAAAGACCGGCAAAAAAGTCGAAGACCTTCATAGACATTTTATCGATCATCTTACTTTTAAAGAAAATGGACGCGAATATAAAAGAGTTAGCGAAGTTTTTGATTGCTGGTTTGAGTCAGGTTCGATGCCGTATGCTCAAAATCACTACCCCTTTGAGAATAAAGAAGAGACGATGAGAGAGTTCCCTGCAGATTTTATTGCAGAAGGACTTGACCAGACAAGGGGCTGGTTTTATACATTAACAGTAATTGCCACAGCTCTTTTTGATCAGCCTGCTTTTTTAAATGTGATTGTCAATGGAATTGTTCTTGCAGAAGATGGGCATAAAATGTCGAAAAGACTAAAAAATTATCCAGATCCTGAAGTTGTTATTGATAAATATGGCAGTGACGCTATTCGCCTTTGTCTTTTGAATAGTCCTGTTGTCAGGGCTGAAGACATGAATTTTTCAGAGGCTGCAGTAGAGGGGGTCTTAAAGCAAGTTCTTTTGCCTCTTTGGAATAGCTATTTTTTCCTTGCAACCTATGCGGAGATTTACGAATGGATCCCGACATCAGATCAATATGATAGACCAAAAGCCGATATTGATAGATGGATTTTATCTCTCTTACAAAAACTTATAGAAGATGTCGAAACGGCAATGGATCAATATAAGTTAGATCAGGCAGTCGAGCCTATCGTTGCCTTTATTGATGGGCTTACAAACTGGTACATTAGACGAAGTCGTACAAGATTTTGGGCAGAGGAAAATACAGAGGATAGACGGCAAGCTTTTGAAACACTTTATACAGTTATTTTGACAGTTTCAAAATTAGCAGCGCCAGTTATGCCTTTTTTAACAGATGCTATCTACCAGGAATTAAAAAGAGATCTCTGTAAAGAATCAATTCATTTAACAGATTTTCCAAAAGTCGATGAGTATCTTCGTGATATTGAACTTGAAGAAGAGATGAAGCATACGCAAGCAATTGTAAATTCAGGTCACGCTCTTCGGAAAGAACACCAAATTAAAGTAAGACAGCCTCTTAAAAAAGCGCATATTATTTCGTCTGATACTCTTTTATTAGAGGGGCTAAAGAGACATGAACATTTAATTAAAGAAGAATTAAATGTAAAAGAGCTCGATTTTCATCAAGACGAATCTCAATTTGTCCAACTAAAACCAAAGCCAAATTTTAGAGTTCTTGGTAAAAAAGTTGGAAAATTTATGAATCAAGTGAAAGAGAAAATAGATCGGCTTGATCAAAAAATTCTTCAAAAAATCTTCCTTAAAGAGCTTGTTACAATTGAAGTTGAAGGTCAGGAAATTGTTCTTGGAGAAGAAGATGTCTTAGTCGAAAGAGAAGTTCTTGAAGGGCTTGTTGCAGCCTGTGTAGGAAAAGTGACCATCGCTTTAGACACAGTAATTACTGAAGATCTTAAGAAAGAGGGGATTGCAAGAGAGATCATCAATAAAATTAATACACTTCGAAAGCAAGAAGGTTTTGAAGTGACTGATCGTATTGAGATTAAGTTTGATGCCCCCAAAGAGGTTGAAGAGGCGTTTACTTTATTTAAAGATTATATTTCGGGAGAAATTTTAGCGAAAAAAGTTCTTTTCTGTCCTGTTTCTCAGGGAAAAGAAATCGATATTAACGAAAATGTCGCAAGACTTGTTATTGAAAAAGTGTAGTTTCAGTAATTGTTCTATTCGAACAACCAATTAATTATTAATGATTTTATTATAACAAATTGATTTCTGTTATAATTAAATAAAAAAAATTAATTGGGGAAAAATCTTGAAAAAATTAGCTACAGATAGCGCAACAGAATGCTCTAATTCTCCTTTTCCAGATCTTTGTAATTATTGGGGGAATAATAACATTCCGCCCAAGGTCCTTTTTATTAATAGAACAACTAGTCCCTTTACAATTAGTGGAGCCACATCTACATCTTTTAAATACGCAAGTTGTTTGGCTCAAAGTGGGACGCAAATTCCTGCGGCTCTTGCTAGCCAAAATACAAACTGTTTGGTTGTTTTAGGAGATATTGGAACTACTGTATCATTTGTAGATTCTGCAAATAATGGTTTTACAGCAACATTTACTCCTACTGCAAATCCGATTATTACAAGTGCTACAGGCGTAAGTGTTAAAGGCTCATATAGCCAAAATACGTATACAATTATTATTTCTCCCTCTTCATCAGTTTCAGAAAAGGCAGAGGCTCCAAAATTCAGTAACATAGAGGCATCTACGGGTCAAGTCTATGAAGAAGTTCTTCCCGGATACGATCCAATAAACCAGTTTTATAATTTGTATCAAATGCTTCAAGGCACTGGGGGGGTTGTCACCTCAATGACAGATTCTCGTTGTCAAGGAAGTGCTTCTACACAACTTTGTAGCTTAATTTTGCAAAATGGTTCAGCAGGTATTGCAGCAGCAGAAGTGCAATTAATGGCTGCTATGCAGTCGATGGTGAAGTTGATCAATGGAAATCTTACTACATACACACAAAGCCCTTTTTTGGATGTGCTAAACTACACAAATAATTCATCTTCAACAGATCAATTTATTCAGGCATTTAAAAACAATTTGTTACTTACCTCAACAAACAATTTCTTTTCAGGGGTCTCTTCGGGAGCCGTAGATATGCTCATGAAAGCATATGTTATACCGATGTATAACTATGTAACGCAAGGTACAGCGCCAACACTTCCGACTCTTCAGGTTACTTTTTCAAATACAACGAGCGAAACAATTAACATACCAACAGGTATTTTTTCAGATAGCTTTACAACTCTTCCATCTTCATCTACAAGTTCAGGTCCACATCCGGTTGCACAAGGTGTGACGACATTTACTATGACATCAGCAGGGAATGATTTTTCTTTTAGTGTCGATTTGAGTAAAGGACAATTTACGCCTGTTGTACCCACAGGAACTAATAATAATAAATATATCGATTTTTCGTTGAGTGACCCTGTATATAGCGCACCAAATCTTACTTATACGATAGATGTCTCTCTTGCACAAATTACTTTTGAAAATAACACCAATGAGACAATTACTCTAGTAGGAGATGGAGCACCAAGTTTACCTAATGGGGCAACTACTGTTGGCAACGGTACTACAATAGGAACAATAAAAAATTTAAATAGTTTGCAGTTTTCTATGACGGCTTCTGATTTTGCTTATACTATAGACTTAAGCCAAAATACAATGACACCTGGCACATCTTCAAATGGATCAAATTTTAGTTATAGCTTAACAGCTCCGTATACTATAGAGATAGATTACGGAACTTTTTCGGTTTCAAATAGTAATAGTTCAACAAATTCGATGACTCTTTCTTGGACGAGCTCAAAAGCATTTGTATCGCCTTCGAGTGCTTGTTCAGGAAATTCTTGTCAAATTTCTTCTAGTGGCCTATCGGAACAAATTGCTAGTTTTATCCCAATAACATCTTCTGATGGCCTTACCTTAAGTGGAACTTTAAATAACGGATCAAGTGAAGTATCTGTTGGAATAACAGTAGATGCTTCAGGTAATTTTACGTTTACTCCTGATTCTTCTCATGCGCAGCCATCTACAACAACATATACAATATCAGGTAGTTATTCTAAGGCAAAAGCAGAATATAAGATTATTTTTACAGATAACACAGCACCTCCGCCAATTATTCCGGGAACTATTACCATTACCAATAATACAGGGGCCGCTATAACTATGCAGGCAATGCTTCTGCAATTTGATGGGACACTACTTAGTAACACGAAGTCTACAGGTAAGAATCAAATATCAGGACCAGAAGGCGGAGTTTATACAATTGGAACAGGGTGTAGTAGTGGATGTGAATTAGAAATTGTAAATACAACTAAATTTTATAATTTTTTGTTTCCAAATGGAAGTAGTCCGAATAGCGCAGATCCCACAAAAAATTTCCCATTTTATGATTCAGGTTTAAATAATACCTTTATCTTTCAAATACCTCCATCTACAGGTCCAAATGCAACAAAAAACTGGATTTATCTTGATTTATATGAAGCACAAAAATCATTCCCTGATGCAATCTTTGGTTTTTCCACTCAGTATGTGAGCGTGATTTATCCTACATCAGGTACAGCGCCTACAATTATTACATTTGATGGTAAAAATAATGCATATACAATCACTATACCTGCACCCGATACGACAAAAACACCTAATCCTTCTATTACAATTAATAATAACCTCCCATATCCGATTGCTACAAACCTTCCTGTTGAATCAATAAAAGCTTATAATCCTAAAGCGTCTGGAGGATCTGGAATAGCAGGGGGTGTTCTAATTTCTAATAACGCACCTGGTGTAGGTTGGAAGGATATTGGAATTTCTCCGGGGTTTACGAGTGTCATTATGGAGTACGATAATAGTTCTGATGAAGACTCTTTATTTTCACATATTTGTACTGTTGCGATTATGCCTTTTGATTCTACAGGAGATAATTCGGGTAATCTTTTACAGTACGATGGTTCTGGAATTTCTCAGTTAACAAATTATAGTGCTCTTTGCGGACCAGCAGCTTGTGCTTCAACAGGAAACGTGCCTGGAGGGTGTAGTAGTAGCCCTTTACAATGTCCTTCATGTACAGATACCTGCACTCCATGTAATTCGAAAACTTGTCCTGCAAGTTCACCATGTAAAGGTACAATTGGAAACTTTGCTGCATATGATTGGAGTGTCGATGCTAATAACAACTATGTGATTGATGTTTATTATAATTCTCCCATACCGATTACAATTGAATTAAATAATTCACTCGCTTCATCAACTAATTTATCATTTGAGCCTATTTTGCCTAATGGAGACAGCATTTTTAGTGCAGTTTCAGAGGCTAGTTGGTCATCTCCCTCTTATACATTTTCAAATGGTTCTGATGCTGTTATGACGGTAGGTACCATTACTTATCCAATTACATTAACAGATGGTTCTGGAAATCAGGTCACTATTAGTCAAGATAATGGTGCATACGCAGTTGCTCCAAAAGCAAATAACTCGATTTGGACATATCAATTAGGTCTTCCTCCACATCAGTTTACTTTATTGAATATGACAATTTCAGCAGTTGAGCAAAAACCTTCTCCCCAAAGTATTACAATTACAAATACTACAGGGTATGCACTTCAGTTAAAAGGTTTACAGAGCGGAGATAGTCCAACCTTTACTCCACCAAGTTGTGGAACTGTAAACGGTCCAAATTATGAAATTGCAGGTACAGTAACTACTTCTTGCGAAGTCTCTTTTACAGGCTCTTTGCCAAGTGATTTTACAGCGATTACAGGAGTTTCAACACCTGGTGGTGTAACTTTATTTAGTTATCCATTACAACCGATGCCACAAGCTGTAATAACTCAGTCAAACGCGGTTATGACACCGAGTGTTCCGTCACCTAATAATTTTGCAGTAACATTTGCTCATGGAAATCAGGCAGTTACAATTACAAATAGCTCTGCAACTGATGTTTACATGAATACAGGAGATAGTGCTGCGTTCACTTCAGCTTGTGCAATCACCCCTCAAAATTACTCTTATAAAATAGCTGCGAAAGGAAGTTTAAGTTGTACGATACAAAACTTACTCAATGATGCAAATCCGATTTCATTTAAGGATGCAAATGGAAATCCTCAATTCTCAATTGATTTTACAAATCAGACGCCTTGGAATACATCAACACCAGCTATTACGCCGCAAGCAGGAGCAGAAGTTGTAGCTACTTATGCAGGAGGTTCAACTAGTCCTAGCTGGACATTTACATTAGCTGATGCGGCTGCAACTGAAACTATTACAATTGATAATAGTACGGCGTATGCACTTCAGTTAACAGGGTTGGCATCTGATCGTAGTGTGACATTTTCTCCATCAAATTGTGGAGCTTTACAAGGTTCAATATATGTAATTCCAGCAAGCACAACTCCTTCTTCTTGTGCAGTTACTTTTGCACAGACTTTACAGTCTAATTTTAAAGAGATTACAGGAGTTTCAACAAGCACAAAAACATTATTTAGCTATCCTATTGCCGATTTAATTTCTAAAACACCTCTGACTGAGCCGAACGCGGTTATGACACCAGGTGGAGCATCACCTGCATATACACTTACAATTTCTCCGCAAACAGTTTCCATTAACAACACTTCTACAACAGACGTTTACATGAATGTAAACAGTGAAGCTTTTGCAACAGGGCCTACATATACAACAGGTAAAGGGTATCTTATAGCCAAGAACACAACATTCACAGGTACAATTCAAAATCTATTAAATGAACCCTCAGCTAATCCAGGTCTAGTTTCATTTAATGATGGAAGTGGAACTTCCCAGTTCACAATTGATTTTACAAATCAGACACCTTGGAATACATCAACACCAGCTATTACGCCGCAACCAGGAGCAGAAGTTGTAGCTACTTATGCTGGAACGCAGGATAACCCTGTGTGGACATTTACATTAGCTGATGCAAATATACCAAGTAATACAATTACTAGCACATTAGTAGGAAGTATTACGCAGCTCATTACAGATGTTGCTATAGATGTAACGAATCCAGCAAATCCGTTTCCATTCTCAAGTGGTAAAAACATGATGTATTTTGTAGGCCCTTCTGTTTCAGGTGAATATACAAAGATGTATATGAATTTTACAGAGGCGGATATTTCAAACTCTATGATCACAAATTCGTACGATATAATCCCTTCAGGTAGGGGTATTACAAACGACAAACAGCTTTTAAGCAATATAATGAAGGGAAAGTTAATTATTCAAGCAAGTCTTACTTCTGGTAGCAATACAATTATTAATTTAACAACAAAAGCCCAAGGAGTTAATACTGTCGGATACACGAATTTAACTATTGATCGAACAAGTTCTTTGTTTTTTACCGAGACAATTACCGCTGGACAGTATAGTTTTGTTCCGCAGCTTGCCGTAGGTCTTCCGCAAATTGCAGTTACAACACAAGAGCCCACTTCTAATCAAGATATTGAATTAGCGAGCTTTCCAACTGATTTGTCTGCTTTGCCATCTAGTGCGACATTTTCTTTATCAATTATGAACAAATTTCCTAGTCCTACAGGGATGCTAGTGTTTGGGCCTTCAAATATGAATATTTATTCGCTCTATAAATTCAATACAACGCCTTCTAGTTTGGTAGATCCAAATAGCCCCTATTTTAATTTTGGGGTTATTTCTCATATAGGTGAGTTTGTTTTTGTGATTGCGCTTCCAAATAATCCGCCTACAAGCTCAACCAATATGTATGGAAAAATTACAATAACAGATCATGTAATTTTTAATATAGGAGGAAATGGTGCTGTAACGGGGAGTATTGAGCAAATTTCGATTAGTTCTGCAAACGCATCTGTTTGGATTCCTGGGCAGGGTGGGCAATCAGGGGTTTCTGCTATTACAATTAGTGGGACTTTACCTAATTTACCTGCAACTTTATCGTATACGGATGGAATTCAGGGAAGTGTTAATTTAACATTTGAATAGGATAATTATGGCTTCAAAAATAAGTTTTGTAAATAACACAAATAGCCAAATTACAATTAATGGCATGGCTGCAAATGCGATGAGTTTGTGTCAGGATGCAATTGATTGTGCAAATGGTTCGTATGTACTAAATCCGGGTATTGGATTTGCGACTTTAAGTAGTACTAGTTTACCACTATTCGAATTAAGCGCTCCTGATTTTGTGTTTAATGTTCCTTTATCTCAAGCTTCGACATCTCAAATTCCTTTTCATTTACCGGAAAATGTTTTGGGAGGGGCCAATCAAGCAAATTATGCAGGGACTCTTTTTTTGGATAACGGCGTATATACAATTTTGATTCAAGATCTAACAAGTGTACAAAGTGTTACATTTGTCAATAATACTCAAGATGATATCACACTCCAAGATATGGAGGGAAATAGTTTATATACAGTTTCAAACGGAACTAGTAAAATAGCCAACATTGGAAATTTACCAATTTTTCAAACTATTCAATTATGTAGTACAGATTTTACTTTTAATGTTGTTTTGGGAATTAACTCTATTATGCCAGATTTAAATCCTCCAGCAAATCAAAGTAATTATATAGCGGGTTTGAGTTATAGTAATAACGAGTATGTGATTACAGTAAGTAACGTTGATTCTAAAAGTAGTGTTATATTTCAAAATTTGACAGGAGAGGAAATTACAATTCAACCTATTGGGAGATTACGTGGAGGTTCCCTGTTCACAGATTTACATGATGGGCTTATTCAGGCAGTTGATCAAAGTTATGCAATTCTTCCAGGAATAGGAAGTGGCACAGTAGATAGTTCTATTACTCAGTTGCAGCTGACAACGGATGATTTTGCATTCATTTTTACGTTAAGCGGTGCTGGAAAAGTTGATTTGCCACAGTTAAAAGGTGTTAATCAGTCACAATTTGCGGCAAATATTAGTCAAAATGGGACCCAGTATACAATTGTAATTAGTCCATCTCCATTAATTCCAACCATACAATTTATTAATAATACAGCAGACGTTATCAATATAGAAAACTTAAAAAACCCAAATGCGATCACAAATTGTTTAGATAATCTCGATTGCACTAATGGATCGTTTGTATTAAATCCGGGTGCTGGAAGTTTTCAAATTGGTGATTTTGCGGATAATCAACAGTTTAATCTCGTTGCAACAGATTTTACTTTTTCTGTTAATTTAAGTGACCTTGGTAAGATTGTGCCAACTCCCTCTGCAAATTATGTCGGATTAGTCAATCAGATAGGAAATTTATATACTGTAGTGATTGAAAAAGGAACAACACCGCCCGGACCCGGCAGCGCATATAGTTTTACATTTACTGGAAGCGTTGGAGAAACATTATTTTTTCAAAAATTAACACAAGCAGATTACAATACTATTTCAAATAATGGAAAAGAGCCGACATCTCTTAGCGTATCACTTACAGGAAGTAATGCAGCTAGTTTAACTTCTTGTTGCAAATTTGCCTGTAGTGATACAGATAATTGCTTAGAATGCAATCCATTGAATATAAATAGTCCAAGCGTTTTTTCTCTCTGTTCGTCTTTAACTGGGGTAGCTAGTAATTCAATTGATTTGGTTGTCGAATTAAATAGTTCTCCTTCGACTATTACCGTTTCAACTGGAAGAGATCTTAGCAATACCAATTCAGAAGCAGTGCCATTTGTTTTTCCTCTCAATCAAACTGGAACTGTGTCTGTTGTTTTAAGTAATTCTGCAACGGAGAAATTTCCTGACCTACAACAACCGCTTAATTTAGCTGCAAACTATTCATTTATAGCAGAAAATGACACAGGATCTTTAAGGGAATATAATGTAGGAACTATTTCTTCCACGGGCGTATTTTCGTTTATGTTCGCTTCCACGATTCCTAATACATTTAATAATACAATGAAAGTTGATGGAACCATTTCTATAAAAGATGCAAGCGGAGTTCCTATTACTTTTACTATATCAGAAAGTCAGCAAAGCTCATTAACAGGAAGTGCAAGCTTTGGATCAATAACAGGTGTTCCGATTGGAGGACAATTAGAGATGGCAAATGGTAAAGTCCTAATTCAAATTACTGGAACGATTAAGCAACCTTTGCCGCAGTTTAATAATAGTAACAGTTTAACAGGTAGTGTTTCCCTTAATTTTTATTCGTAGGTCTTTTTTATGACGTCACAGATCTGTCAAAGTTGTTATTCGATTGTTAATGCTATTTCTGTATTTGAAGGTGCAATTGCAAACTGGCAAGCAAATAAATATTATTCTGGGCAATATATCAATAGCATTTTAGCTAACTTTCAGGAGCCGGAAAACACTTTTTTTAATGCGATGTATAGTGCTTTGGATATGCAGTGTAATAGGACTTCGCTAGAGAAATATAGTTTTTGTAATTTATTAACAAATACAACTGATGAAACTAACTGTCAAAATTATGTAGATTTATTTTTAACCTATTTTTGTGATTCTTCGGGAGTCTGTAATTGCACCAGTGACGATTCAATAACCTATTATTTACTTTGTCCAGCTGGCTGGTTTGATCGAAATCTTAGTTATTTGAGCTCCGAATTACAAAATGAGGAGAGTGATCCAGGAAGTGTTGAAGAGGCAATTGGAGTGCCGACAACTTTCTATCCGCAAATTATTCCTTGGAGTGGGCAGCCAATTAATTTAACTCAAGATGCAAGTGGGCTTTTGCCTTCTTTTATTAACCTTGTTGTAGCTCAAGGGGCTCAAGTTGTTTTTAATAATCAATTAGGAGCTGAAATTGATTTGGCTACAAGCTCGACTGCCTTTTTTTCCCCAAGCGGAGGGCTTAGCTTCGATAGTACTAAAAAGTATTGGAAGATTCCTTCTGGATCGATTGGAGCTACTGGAATTATTAATACGTTGATCAGTGAAGCTCAGCCAATAATAGGTAGTATAAATGGAGCTCCCGTGTTTAAAATTGATTTTTCAAAAGGGGTAGCTAGTGCGGGTGGTGGTTATAATATAAGCATTAAGCAGATCGGTTGTGGGTATCAAATTAATTTTAATTGGGTTTTTAATTTTACTAACAACACAAATAATACAATTACCTTGCCAGGGCTTGATCAAAATGCATTTTCTAATCAACAAAACTCATTTTCTTATAAAAGTGGAGTTTGGCAAATAGCTCCTGGTGTAGGAAGTGCAGTCCTTGGTGATGTAACTACTAATAAAGCTGTAGTCTTTGCTTGTTTTGGAGAAACGGTATTTACAGCAGATTTTACACAAACAATCCCCACTATTAGCAATGTAACTAACTCAGGTTTTATAGCAACTGCATCTGTAGCTGGTATTACAATTGTGGCAGCACCTGTTGTTACGTTTAGTAATAGTGGAAATTCTCCGATTACAATTCAAGGTCTTGATGGAACTGCGTTTATGACTCCAACAGGTGTGCTTGCGAATGTAGGTGGTGTGTGGCAGATTGGATCAGGAACTGGAGTTGCAACACTTGGTGATATAGCAAAAAGTGGCACTGCTTTGTTTAGCTATAATGGAAATATTATTTTTAAAGCAGACTTTACAAAAGCAGTCCCTACTATTAGCAATGGGGCTAATACAGGTTTTTTAGCAACATCTTCCCAAGGACCTTTTGGACCAATTATTACAATTGTGGCAGCACCTATTGTTACATTCACTAATAGTGGAAATTCTCCTATTACAATTCAAGGTATTGATGGAAATGCATTTGCAACGCCTACAGGTGCGCTTACAAATTTGGGTGGTGTGTGGCAAATTGGATCAGGATCGGGTGTAGGAACAGTTGGGGATATAAGTAAAAATAGTTCTGTCTCTTTTACCTATAATGGGCAGACAATATTTACAGCAGACTTTACAAAACCAGTGCCAGCGATTAGTAATACGACTAACTCAGGTTTTCTAGCAAGTGCATCTCAAGGAAATTTAGGACCCAATATTTCAATTGTGGCAGCACCTATTGTTACATTCACTAATAGTGGAAATTCTCCTATTACAATTCAAGGTATTGATGGAAATGCATTTGCAACGCCTACAGGTGCTCTTACAAATTCAGGTGGTGTGTGGCAAATTGGATCCGGAACTGGAGTTGCAACACTTGGTGACATCACCACAAATAGCGCTGTGCAGTTTGCTTATAATGGGCAAAATATATTTACAGCAGACTTTACAAAACCAGTGCCTACGATTAAGAATGTAGCTAATTCAGGTTTTGTAGCAGCAGCGTCACAAGGACCACTTGGTCCAATTATTACGGTTGTAGGAGCGCCAATTGTTACATTCACTAATAGTGGAAATTCTCCTATTACAATTCAAGGTATTGATGGAAATGCATTTGCAACGCCTACAGGTACTCTTACAAATCCAAGTGGTGTGTGGCAGATTGGATCAGGAACAGGGGTTGCAACACTTGGTGACATCACCACAAATAGCGCTGTGCAGTTTGCTTATAATGGGCAAAATATATTTACAGCAGACTTTACAAAACCAGTGCCTACGATTA
>Ga0194129_10002720_pt1 | contig 26034 bp, 9 predicted proteins | sample TA2KigCa35mmetaG_FD_150862 | JGI IMG/M metagenome (GOLD analysis project Ga0194129, IMG submission 150862) | Freshwater microbial communities from Lake Tanganyika, Tanzania - TA2015038 Kigoma Deep Cast 35m | ecosystem: Environmental > Aquatic > Freshwater > Lake | place: Tanzania: Lake...
GTTTTTTAATTAATGATGTTAAAAAGGGTTTTAAAAATGAATCGTTCCAAACCTTTGAGCAATCGTCTGGATTCAGAACTCTATAACAATCGATAATTAAATATTGACCTACTTTAACAGATCCCCAATCCATATCAATATAAAGTTTATCTTGTCTTTTATTAAATCTAATCATTTTCTCTGGATTTAACAAAAAACTGATATCTTCAAGATATCTTTTAACCATTGTATAAGTTAAAAGTTCAATCGTATTAAAATAATAAACATCATTTAACATCAATTGATATTGAATATTGAACATTCCCTGAGAAACAGTATTATTACCATCTACTTTAAAAATTTTATTTATTCCAATAACAGTGGGTGGAATTTGTATATAATTTGAATTTTCTATATATGAAAAAGTAGTTGCAGTTCCAACTATGGTTGCTTGCGTTGATGTTGTTGCAATACCAACAGTTGAATTATTTCCCGGAGCTCTTCCCCTATCAATATCTGCTTGGGTTATTTGATATTTTAAATACATCTGCATAACACCATCAAAATGCCGTTCCTGAAAATACTGAACAGCATCATCAACAAGATCTTCTATTTGCTCATCAGCAACGTTAATTTCTAAAACTGGATATCCCAGTTTTCTTTTGGAATAATCTATGAGTTCTTGTCTTGTAGATGGTTGAGCCATTATAATCTACCTTTATAGAGGTATTTATGATTTATTGATGAAAGAAGTCAATAATGACTTAATTTCTGATAAATCATTTTTTATAGATTCAACTTCAGTTTCCAATCTTTCCATTTTTAATTTTTCATCTTGAACCGATTTTATTTGTTTCAAATGCTGTTGATATGCATTTTTATCAGTGTTTATGATTGCACCAGAATTTTTATCTCTGTAAAGATTTGGTCTTCCCTCAACTGGTATTAATTTTTTCATTTTATGCTAACGCAATTGCTCTAAGTTCTTTAATCAATGGTGATTTTGCTTGATCAGTTCCTGTCATTATAATTTTAATAGCAAATCCATCAAATTCTGGCAGTTTATCCGCAGTAAATTCATAATCTCTAAAATCACTTTGAGTTGAACTTGATTCGACAAACTGATCAGAACTTCCAGTATTGAGAGATTCATCTATTATCTCACCATTTTCATTCAAATTCTCATAACCAGGGAACAAACTATAAACAACATTTAAATCATCAGAATCTTTTCTGAACAATTTATACATTACTTTTATTTCAGATGTGCTTGGTCTGTATGCTGATAAAAGAACTTTTAATGATGTTGCTGGATTTGCAAGATTAATGTTGTTTGAAACATAAACTGCAGAGTGTGGATCATCAAACTCTCTTCTAGTATCGAGTGCAGTTGTATCAGATCCAGGCCAATTTTTTACTGGATTGTTAAGACGATTTACAGTTAAAATCATATTAACTCTTTCCATATCTATAACTGGAGAAACATTTTCGTCCGCAGTAAATAGATCCAATACAAAAGTGAATGATTTATTACCAGGTAAGTTGGATAAAACATTATTCTCATTATCTTTATTTGCAACCATTCTCAAGGAAGAAAGTTCATTTACATTATTAATTTGAACTTGTTCAAAACCTATATCTTCAAAAGATAATTCATTTCCATCTACACTAGTTGCACTAATTGTTCTTATGCGAGAACTTACTCCAGTTCCTTTTGGAGTAAATGCATTTACACTTGGAGTTACATATGAGAATACTATATTTTTGGATGATGTTATGTATTCATCTTTAGTGTAATTAAAGTTGCTAGCAGATTTTGTTTCATTAAAGTAAAGATTTGGTAGTCCGTCTGGATTGTTTGATCTGTTCACTCCATAATTAGTATCACTCATATCAATTTTAACATAGTAATTATCAGTATCAACTGGATTTGATACTGATGCTGAAGGTGAAGACATATTGTGAATTTTGTTAATTCTTCTCAAAGAAACTCCATTAAACTCATATTTCATAACTTGATCACCAATGCTGTGAGATGATGATGCTAATAATCCTGTACCGGTTACATTTGCATCTATTCCTCTAGTGATACCAGTCAATGTATTAGTTGATGTTGTTACTCCAGTATATCTTATTAGTTCATCTTGAATTCTGGCATATCCTGGATTGGTTGTTGAGACACCAACATTTTCAAAATTTGCAAAAATTGATATCGAATCAAGTTGAATACTTGATGTTTCTGTAGCACTATAATTGCTTACTAGTTTTACTGGAGTTAAATCACTTTTCGCATTATTAATTCTAACTAAGTTATTAGTTGCATACATTCCATGATTATAGTTTGTGACTTTAAAGTGTTGTCCGTCAAAGTTTGTATTTTGCTCTAAGTAAGAAACTGTAGTTAATCCAATATAACTTGTAATTCCTGGTGAAGATACGTAAGTCAATCTATTCCCAATTACATTATCATAATTACCCTGAACATTATCTAAGAATAATGTATTAACTGCACCAAGTTTTTGAACAGTAAGTTTTGCACCACTTCCAAAAGATACAATAGAGGTTGGAATACCTACAATATCCCCAACTCTATAACCATATCCACCTTTAGTAACAGTTACTATTCCAGATGTAATGACATCTAGTTTCCCATCTGCAAAAGTAACGTCTATAGTAAGTCCAGATCCTTCACCAGTTAGAGTTTCTAACTCAAGATCAATATAAGCAGCTGATGTATACCCAGAACCAACTGCATAAGATGTTAGTCCTGCCCCAGCTGATGTTTTTTGAGCCACCGATCCAGCAATACCAACTAGTTTTCCTGAAATTGATTTATCAGTAATTCCAATACTAACTCCAGGAACTATTCCCGAATACAGTTCTATGCTTGTGGATAGTCCTATTTTTAATTTATTAGAGTTAGAACTAAAATTATTTGGATTTATTTTACTAAATGTGTTGTAATCACCTCCCTCAATTGGATTATAGAATGAGAAAGATCCTGGATTTTTTGTAAATACTGCTTTGTATAGAACAAATTTCAGATCGTCATATCCACTTGGTTCCCAAGTAGTTCCATTTTGAGATTTAAATAGAGATCCAAGAGTTGGTTGTTGGGAAACAATTTTTCTAAAAGATTCAGGAAGATTTCTTGTTGTTAGATCTTCTTCACCCATTCTTGAGATAAACACCTGATAATCTGTAGAGTCGGACAACAACACAATTGCATACTCTTTTCCATTCTCTAAGAAAACTGGAGCATTAAAAGTAACCGTAGTTGCTATTGTTCCAGTATCTGAAGTTAAAATTTGAGATGGTAAAATTTCTACTTCAGAGAAAGGAACAATTAGAGATGTTGGTATTCCGTTTTCAACTGTTCTCAATTGAACGATAATAGGTAAATCTGTGGAGGTTTTTCTAAAGAAGAAAAGATCTACTTTTGTTGCAAATATTCCTGTTGATCCATCAACAATAAATGATTGTGCTAATGGATCACGATAAACCTCTCTAACTCCAGTTACTTTTTCTGTTACATTAGTTTCTTCATTTACAAATGCAGTTACTGAAGAAGTATCGGAATCAGAAGATGCTCTAAGTCGTTTTTGAGATACTAATTCTTTACTTATTCTTGCATTTCTAATACCAAGTTCAGTATCTTGTGATGTTTGTAAAATTCCTTGAGAGTAAAACTCTTCTTCAGCTGAACTTGTCACTGATCCTGGAATTGGATTGTTATTTGTAGAGTTTGTAAGTTTTAATTTTTTAATTCCAGTTTCAAATGTGACTGTACCCTCTTCTGGAACAAAAAATGATCCAATCAATGTTCCAACACTGTCACTAATTAATCTAGAATTAGTAACTTTTGCTTTAGCAGAACTAGAAGATCCTAATAAAATAGCATTATTCTTGATAAGACCATACAGAGTTCCTATTGCAGCTTCTTGTAAAGAAGAAGTATCAATATTTAAAATAGTTGATGATGATGTATAACTATTTGGAAGTGTGCTGGATGGGCTATATGGATTTAAAGTATAAGTTGTTGTTGGTGAGTTATAAGGACCATACTTATGATTTGCAGATGCAATTCTAAAAATAGCAGTCATAACTGTTATTTTTGATGGATCATATGCTCTGACAATTTCACCTACGGTAAATGTTCCAGACAACATTTCAATTTCAAGTAACTTTGGAAAAACGTTTTTTCTTACATCTACATTATCAAAGAAAGGATAAAACTCAGTATTTGGTTTTAACTTACGAGCAACAAATTCTATATTTCTTGCTCTCATGTATCTAACAAACTCATTATTTACAATTCTTGCTCCAAGATTTGTAGAGTCAATTTTTTCCTTTACATTCCATTTAATTCCTTCTCTGGATTGAAAGAGTTTTGCACCAACTGCTACTGTTGCCCCAACATTTAATCTATCTCTAGTTGTGGCAGTTGTTCTTACCCCCGAAGTAATTCTTTCTCCTGGTCTTGCTCCTGTTGTTCTTCCAAATGCTGGTCTAGTAATACTTTCTCTAACTTCAAAAGATTCTTCGGAAGATCCAACTAATTCATTAGTTACACTCAAACTTAAATCGGTCTCAACATCAATTCCAATCCAATCAGTTTGCCAAGAGTTCCAATCAATTGGACTAAATCCCGTTTTTTCATCAATATCTAATTGTTGTACTGTTGACTGATAATTCCCTTCAACAGTAACTCTGTTGGGACTAATCTTATTGGTATTAACCCAAGTATCAGAAGATGGATTTAATTCAATAGTTCCAACATAAGAAGTTACTAAGAAAGGAGTAACATTTTCAACTCTAGTTGCAAATTCATTTTTGACAAATACTTTATCTGTATAATTTAAAGTTACAATTTTTTTATTTCTCTTAATATTTTCATCTTGAGCATTGCTCTCATAAGTATAATCAACTTCTGTATCTCCTGTTATACCAATACCAATTGCAACAGATTGTCCAATAAGATCTATAGCAGTTGTGTAATGAGAGGGTCTTAAATATCCTTTTCCAGAATCAATACTAGATCTAAAAATAGGATTTCTTACATTATGAGAAGCATGTGACTTAAAATTATCTACAAAAAATCCACATTTAAATCTATCAACTCCATTTGTTTTAATAGAAAGTGAATCTGTAGAAACTTCAAGAAGAGATAATTGAGTATAATATTCTAGATTTGCAATTCTATTTTCAAGTCTAGAGATATCTTGCATTCTATATCTCTTATGTACAGCATAATTTATCTTTGCGTCAGTGATATTATAGAGATATGCTGGTAATACAATTGTAGCTATATCAAGTGATCCATCAATATTCTTTGGTGCAGTTGGATTCTCCGAAGGAATTCCTTTTTGAAGTTGGAAATTTCCCTCTTTACTTAAAGATAGTTTATCAATTCTTGGGAGATAATATGAGAAACCAACAATAAAAGTTTCATTTGGTGCTAGATGATAATTTGATGATTGCCCAGGTCCATCAAAAATTCTAGATCTAAATTCAAATGGTGAAAATGTGGAACTAGTATTATAAGAGCTTACTCTAGGTCTAATATCAATGGCATCACTTAATCTAGTTCCACTTATCTGATAAAGATCTGAATATTCTTCTACAGGATAACTATCTACTGTGTAAGCATCTCCGACATCTGATGTTTCTACAACGTAATTTTGAAATACTATTTTTATTTTTTTAGTTGGATTGAAAGTTTCTGTTATTTTTTCAATTCTAGAAAAATCATAAAAATTCAATCTCTGCCCATTATCTAATTTATAATTTGAAGAAATATTTTTGTCACCAGCAGAGACAACATTACAAATACCAGTTATTCCAGAATCCTTAAATGAAATTATTTCTCCCGGTGTAAATTGCGATTGATTTAGATAAACAATTTCAATGGAAGATGTTGATTTAGAAACAACAATGGCAACACTATCACTATCAGAACCAATAACATTTTCTCCAATCAAAACATCTGTTGCGACTTTGTTTGGACCTGTTAAAGATGCCGGAACAAAAGTTATACTTGGTAAAATTGGATCTGATGTGGTTGAAGATTCATATATTCCTAAGACCTTTGTTACATCTGAAATATTTAAAGAAATTTCTCTATCTTGAATTCTAGTTCCATAAACAAAACTATAAGTTAATCCGTCATTCAAAGTTGTAGCACCAATTCCAGAAGCACTATTGCTGGATCTGCTAATAATTAAAGTATTTGCTTTATTGAGTTTTTTAACCTTTTCTTTTAACTTACCTTTCTTTAAAGAAACTAATAAGGTAGCATTTGATCCACTTGCAACACTTAAATTTTTAATTTCTAAAGTTTTAAATCCACTAGAAAACTTAAATTTATCTGATGTTAGTGGTTCAACTTTACCATTAGAATATGTTAAACAATATCTTTCATCATTAAATGGTTGATAAATGTAATCAGTATCAAGTGTTGGAGCCGAAATAGAATTTCCACTAAAAGAAGCAATATTATATTGTCTCTTGACAATAATATCGGTTGACTCTGTATCAATTGTTGATACGTTGGTTTTTGAAAGTGCGGCTATAAAAGATGGGGCAGAAACATTTTCAATTCTTGAAGACCTAATAGAAAATTCACTCGTATTAACTATTGATAAAGGAGTGTTTCCATGACAAATGTCTTTTACTGTTCTAACAGACGAAATTCCTAAAATTCTACCACTTTCTGAAATTTCTACAATTTTATTAAAAGTAACAGTAGAAAATCCAGGTTGATTATAACTTACGATATTTCCAATTGTAGCAATTCCAATAAAATTAGTTGTGGTTGAAGTTACAGTACTAATTCCTGTATCTGGATCAGCAGCACTTATTGTGAAAGATGGAACAGTAATTTTTGCTGCAGTATTTACAATGTTTAATGTGGGTGGTGTTTCTGCATTTAATAAAATATCAGCTGTAAATCCAGTATCTGCTGTTGCTCCATTTCTATATGAAAAAACAGAATTTACATCTGATAATTTATAATCTCTTATTGATTTTACTATATGACCATATGTAGAAATTCCACTAACATTAATTGCTTCATTTTTAACAAATTTTCCAGTAACGTTATATAAAACTGCTTCTTGAGCGTTAGAGATTGAAGACGTTACGTATCCTTTAGCACCACTAGATTTTCCTTCAATTAAGGTAGAAGCTGGTAACGTTATAAAAGTATTAAATCCTACATTGGTGTAAGTTTGAATATCAAAAAGCCTCATTTGATATGTTGTTGTTACACCAGTTGAATTCACGTAATTAAAATCATATACCCTAGCAACACCAATCTCACCACCAGTTGTTCCGATACCAGTTCCTTTTCTTTCACTTCTTAAACTTAAAAATGCTGTTGTTGCTATTCCTACTGATGGTTGACCAAGAACATTATTGACAAAAATTAATGGACCACAATTAAAAGCAACACCTTCAGATTGAATGGATGATGTTGTTTTTGGTTTTTCTATGTCAATAAAAGATTGTGAATCTTTATATACTTCAAATCCTCTAATATATGCTTTACCTGGTGAAATTTTATAAGTTAATAAGTCATCCGAAGGAATATTTCCATCAGATGTCAATTGATTTTCAAAATATATTCCGTCATTTCCTTGCTTATCATTTAATGTATTTTTAACAATAACTGTAAAAGGAGAAACATAGTAATCCCCAGATTCATCAAAAGTTCTTCTGGCTAATTCTTCTGCAATGATATTATATTGAGTTTTGTCAACTATTTTTTCTAAAACTCCTTCATTTAATCTTAAAAGTTCAATAAAATTTTCATCATCAAAATTATCAATTTCTTTTTTTGATAAAGTTGTTGAAATTTTTAATCTATCTGCTCCAGGAGCTGTATAGTTTGAAAATCCTCTAGAATTATCATATAAACTTTCATCAATATCTGAAGTTATAATTTCCTCATTTATAAACAATCCAACTCTATAAGATGGTGTTGAAGAAAAAGGATCTAAAACTAAGATTTGATCTTCAACTCTAACAAAATATCCTCTAATAAAGTAGACACCTTCGGAAATAAAAACTGCTGAACCAATACTAGTTGAATTAGAATTTAAAGTTCTAGCAAATTCTTCACCTGTTGGTATTATATTTGCTAATCCATATGTTATATCAGAAAGAGTTAATAAATTTTCACCATCTGAAAAAGTAGTATCAGAGAAATTGGTTCCGGAACCTTCATAGTTAATAAAAAGAATGGTATTTCCAGTATCCTGATTAACTTGGACATTGGTGATAGTAGCAACTACTCCACTGACAGATCCTTTAATTTGTTTTCCTATTAACTGATCTTTATAAAGAGATACTGGAAGACCTAAAAATTCTTGTTCTATCTGAACACTTCTATATCTAAGATTATAAGTTACAGATCCAGGAATAACTCTTGCACCTTCTTTGAAGAAGTGAGTTCCAAACTTTTCAATTTGATTTTGTAAAATTGACTGTAAAGTTGTTAACTCTCTAGCCTGTACAGGATATCCTGGCTTAAAAAGAACTTTATAAAAATCCTTGTTTGGGTTGTAATCATCAAAATAAGGAGTTCTGTTTAAATTAGTTTCCTGTGGCATGATAGTTAAAACTGCAGTATAATTTTAATGTCTTCCTTTTGATTGGAAGTTCTGATGACTGACGGCCTGTTGTCTACATATATGATGTCTCCCGAATACTTTTGTACTTCAGGAGACGACGCACCATTTATAAATGTTTGACCAAGAAAGTAGGTAAAGTTATTTATCTCAGTAGATATACCTGGATTGTTTGTTGTTCCAAAGTTTGTTTGGATTGCTAAATTATTAGTCCCTCCAAAAATAGTTATAGATCCACCAGTGTCTGGTAATGGTCTAAAATCATGCAGTTCATAACCATACTTTGGTGAAATTGGGTTATTATACGCATCTCTTTGTGTAGATATTGATAATTTTCTTTCTTGCCAATATTTAACAACTCCAGTAACATTGTCCCAAGATGCTATTTTTCCAACAGCAGTAGATCCAATACCAATTGTCTGACTTATTTCGGAATCTAAAGTAAAAATAGTTGAAGTTGTCAAACCAGTTAACTTTAGTGCGTACAAAGCACTTGCTTTTTGTTTAGTTAGTACTGTAGTTGAATTATAAAAAGTAGGATTTTTTATAATTCCAATTCTTGCAAATTGATTACCAACTACAAAATCTGGATCCAAACTATCATTTTCAAATCTTGAATAGACCATTGTTTTATTTGCACCTAACTCACGATAGATATCAAATCCGTGACCTCCTGATGGTGGAATAATAACTTCAAATTCAGCATCTTTATCTGTGCTTGTATTTGTAATTCCTGCGGAATTTAAATCAACTGTTGCATAAGTATATCCAGATCCACCATTTGTTACAGTAATTGAAGATACTTTTTGATCAGCAGAAACAACAACGGAGCAAAGAGCTTCTCTTCCATTTCCTTTAATGGGAATATTGTTGTAAGTATTTGGTGTATAACCTTCACCCCTATCAATAATATTGACTGTTTTTATTTGTTTGCTATTAGATGCATTATCTCTTACTGATGCTACATCAGTACTTGTTGCCCAATTATTTGGAACTGAGATATAATTTGTTGAATCAAATTTTATAATATCAGATGGTTTAATCGTGTATAAGTATTTCCAAACGTATTCATCTCCACTTATTCCAGCTGCTCTTGGCTCTAGGTCAATAAAAGTTGGTTCATCTAATGATGGTTTCCCTTGAATATTTTCTGGGTCAGTACCGTTATTAATGCATATATAAACTCTATAATCACTATTGATTACATAAAAATTAGAGTCGTAAAGATTTGTTGCCCCACTATTTGGGGCTGGATTATTTGCTGAATAATTATGTTTATACATGTCATAGGTGGTTCCAGATGACCATGTAATTTTTCTAATTACCTTAGAAATATCAGATTGATTTAATTTTTTTAATGCAATAATACTTTCCCAGAAATTATTATACTCGTCAAAATTGTCTACTGGACTTGGTGTATTGGTATCCCAATTTGAACTAACTTCGTTAGCATTAGGCAGACCAACAAACATATAATAACTATTTGAACCGGTAGAAGCAATACCAGTTAATAAGTTATCTGCATTAAGAATTCTAAATTGATTTGTAATTATAGCAGCCATTTAGGGTTTTTTATTTATTTATGATGTATATAGAGACCTCATTGGATTTACTCTGACAATTAGTGGAGAGGTCGATAATCCTGTTATACCATTCTCTATAGTAAGAGGGAAAACTTTTGGAGATGATGATCTATCAAAGTCATATAATCTTCCCCAACTAAACATTCCAAAGAATTGACTGCTACCAATTCCTGTCAAATTATTGTAAGATGATACACTAGAGATAACTCTTACAACATCTGTCGTGTTCCCAATACCAAAAGCATCTGCTGACACAATTTTAACATTAAAAGCTTGATAGACATTATCTAGATATGAAGTTCCAATTCCAAGAACACTATTATCATCATTAATTGAAGTTACTCCATTTCCAATGACTGAATTATAAATTGTAAAATAATATCCAGTTTGAATACCAGAAATAGTCAAAGCAACTCCAACTTCACTAGAATTTCTCAAAGCAGAATCTTTTGGAATATAAAAATCAAAAACTAATCCAGTAGAGACACCGGAAATATTAGTTGTTCCAATTCCAGTAATTATTCCAAAATCTCCTTCAAAATTTACATTAGTTATAGTTTCAATTTTAACTGGATCTTGACTGATTAAAATTTGCGGGGGATTTGAAGAAGTATATCCAAATCCAGAACTTGTTATTTCAATTGAAGATATGGTTCCTATTCCACTTACAGTGCATGTTGCAATTGCAGAAGCATTAGTTTGTGATTTGGATATTACAATAGAGGGTGCTGTAGAGTATCCAGTCCCTCCATTAGTTACTACAACACTTGCAATCGTGCCTGCTATTGATACAATTGCTGTTGCAATTGCCACTACGTTTTGTTCTTGTGAAATGATATTTAAAGATTTTTTTGCTTCGGGAAGAATTTCTGGATTATAGTCAAATAAAATTATTGAATTTTGAACAAAAATTGATGTACTTCCAACACCTATTGGTCTAATTACATTAGTCGCGGGGAATATGTTAGAGTTTAGTTCCTCCCTACTTTTAGATATTAATCGTTCATCAAGATAAAAATCTTCTTTTTGTTTACACCATTCTATTGTCCTTGTTAAAGATGAATCTGAAGAAATTCCTGGACCATGGTAAATATTTGTATAGACAGTATCAACAGTTTCTACTTCTGAAACAACTCTTTGTTTTTGTGTATAAACATTTTTTAAACCACGCAATTGATCAACTAATTTTACCTTATCACCAACTTTAATTGATGGGATTACATCTACATTTATAACATCAGAATCAGATCCTTTGAAGAATAAAACTTTAACACTATCCTCAGATTTAGGTGCTTCTAAAAATTGAATTTGGGATCCACCATTAAACACATAAGAATTGTCAGGAATTTGTAAAACATCATTGATAAAAACTATGAGATTTTGTTTTAAATCAATTGGTGATCCTTTTTTGGAAACAAAATTTGAAATGACACCATTTTCTTTTAATGTAAAAATCTTTTTATTTCCATCAAATTGTGAATTAAAATTGTCAAGAACAACAAATTGACCAGGATACCAAGCATTAAATTTATCACCGAATATTTCTTGAACTGTTAATTTGAATGGACTATAAGAAAGTGAGGTTAAAGTTGGAATACCAATAGATCCTCCAACTGCAAAAGTTAAAACATTTCCCACAGAATATCCATAACCACTGTTTGATATATTAAAATCGATTACACTGTTTCCATATCCAACAACAATATCAATAGTCGCTTCTGTTCCTACTCCAGAATTTGAAGAATTATAAACTAAAGGAATATTTTCATAGTTTAATGGTGCATCAATAATAATTGATGGTGGATTAGTTGTTGTGTATCCAGATCCAACGTGAGTTATTGCTATAGAAACTATATTCCCATTTGCGGCAGATGCCGTGCCTATAGGCAATCTTCCACTAGATGTAGCCACGGAAACTACAATTGATGTCTGAATACCAGGTCTATATCCAGATCCACTATTGCCAATTGAAACAGATTGAATTGTTCCTGCAATAGAAACTATTGCTGATCCCCCAGCAGAAACTAGTGGTTGGAATCCATATCCCTGAGTTGATCCAACAGAAACGATAATCCCACCTCTAGGAAGACCCGAACTATTGACATCAAACTTCATTGGACCAGTTATGCCTGTGGTTGTTAATCCAACTGGATTTCCACTAAAGACAACACTGGAAATTCCAGAATTTTGTATGACTTCATATGTGTAAGTTTGAGCTATTCCTGTTGCTGGATATTTTGGTTTTTGGAATATATTATTGATTAATAATATGCCTGCAGAAACTGAACTTGAAGAAACTATTCCAGTTACAGGAATTCCATTTGATTTTAAACTAAATTTATTTCTTTTTCCATCAAATTGATCTGTGATATCATCAAAAATAGCATTTTGATGGTATGCTGTGTTGGAAGAACCAACTGGTTCAGATCTCAAGAATATCCTTCCTTGGAAAGAGGAATATCTTTCACTTTCTTCTCCACCATGAGGTGCTTCCACAAAATAAATTATGTCATCAACAATATTATAATTGCCATCATGTTTTGTAATAATAGACCCTGTTGAATGTATTTGTGATGTTGTTCCTAATTGTTCTCTTCTACAAGCGACTCGATTAGTTCCCCCAATCCCCACATCTGTTATCAATAAAAATTCATTATTAATTTTAATCAAATCTTTGGCATAAAATCCATCTATATTATCAAAGTAAACTATAGAAGTTGTAGATACTTCATCCGTGTCTTGAGTAACAAAAGAAGTTTTTGCTGTCGATACAACAGGATTTTGTATGATATTATCAATGCATATAATAGATTTGCTATTGGATTTGTGATTAGAAGCAAATGTATGAGAATTTCCTACACCAACATTTTGAATATTTAAAGTTTCTGGAATAAGTTTGAGTGCTTTTTCTGGTGTGTCTGCAAATTTTAAAATATTTTCATTAATTTTAACTGCATATAAAGAAGATGGTAATAAATCAGTTGTTCCTATGCCTGCAATTGTGGTTGTAGCAATTCCAATTTTTGTTCCAGTTGTTGAATAATCTATTTTTTCTCCAGTAACAAAGAAGTGATTTGGAACACTAATAGTATCATTAACTATATCTACTACTTCAGATGAAGATCCATTTACAACTTTTTTAAATATTGGAGATTCTCTATGTTTTAAATTAAAATCTCTCTTCAATGAAATCTGAGTTCCTTCAAAACCTAAAGGAATTACATCTGAAGAAATTAAAGAACTTTCCAAATCAATTTCAACGGGATTTTGTTTTGGTGTTACTTGCAATGTTTTTTGGAGAACTCTTACTTGAGTATCAATATTTTGATTTGGGGTAAAAGTTAAATTGCAATTATTTGTTGTTTTTGCAGCTCCAATTTGTCCTAGTGAACCGTTTGAATAAATTGAAACATATTCAGATACAGATGGATTAAATTCAGAATCAACTGTTAATACAATTTCAGAAAATTGTATCTGATTGTTAGTTGTATCATGAACCTGAACGTAATATAATGCACCATCATGAGGATCTGGTAAAGCAGTAGAGAACCCAGCAACATTTGTTTCAATTGGTGTTGAAGTTGATGCAATGGAAACATAATGAGATGATAACTCACCTTTGTACAGAATAGTTGTTCCAACTCCAACAGAAGATGTGTTGCCGATTGAAATGCTCATTCCCCTAACATTAACTGTTAAGTCGGGATTTGGAGTAAAAGTAACTAACATCTTATCTACAGAAGTTGTTACTCCAACTTGTCCAACAATTCCAGAACCAAATGCAGGAGTAAAATCTCCAGAATCAACATCTCCGAAAATTTGATAATGAACATTTGATCCTACATTTGTAAGATTTACTTCAACAAATTGTATATCAGTATCATTAGAAGATGCTGATAAAAGAACTTTTGCAGAAGAAAAGTTAGTGGTTGGAATTGATATTATTGTATTTTCTGTTGGAGATGGTGAAGAACTTATGGCAACAGCAGTGCTGGCAAAACTCACTACATTTCCAAGAGAAGTTGAACCAATTCCACTAATTCCCGGAGAAGAAAGAGAAATACTGATATTTGCCATATTATAGCTATTATATTCATATTTGGATGGGTAGAAGAGAACCTCTCCATTATTTCCCGACCTTCTAAATCCAAAAGAACCCAAGTCTAAAACAGTTTCATTTCTGCCATAAGCAGTTAAATATCCATTTGCTCCATCGTAAATAACATTAACAATGATTATTTCCTTTTCACCAAAATATCTTGAATCTTTTATGAGAATATAAAACTGTGCTGCGTTATACTTGGTAACATCAAAAGTTCCTACAACAGCATAATTGAATATGCTCGGAGTATCATCAAAATCCACACTAATATCATCAATTTCCAAAACTCTATTTGTCACGAATTCGGTGTAATCTAATAATCTTAACGAATCAAAATAAATTTGGGATGACGTTAGAGAATTACCAAATGTTTTTGTCAATTCTCTAGAAATTGCATAATCTTCATAACAATCAAAATCTTTATTTTCTATAATATCAACTAAAACTTCAGCATCAGATGATAAAACAGTAATTGTTGAAGTTGTATTTTCTGACTCTACTTGTAAATCTGAAAATTTCTTAAATCCAGCAGTATGTGTCAAAGAGTTTACTTTTTCGTTCCATTTTTCAATTGGAACTCTAGATTTAATAGAATATGAAAAATTTTGATAGTAATCACCATCTTGTAGCACTTGTAAAAATGTGTTTAGTTTTCCAATGTCTCCAGTGTAATCTTTTACTGTTTCATTAAATGCATTAACTTGCAAATCTGCATAAGAATCATATGGTTGAATTACAATAGATCTATTATCAGTTGCTCCACCTCTTAATATTTCTCCAGGATTAATTTTTCTTGAATAATTTCTAATTTTAAGGAGTTTAAATATAGAATCCCATTTTTCTATAACTCCAACTTTTTCATTATTAACAAATACATTTTCACCCTTATTATATTTAAATTCACCCACAGAAATTTTGGGATTAAAGGATGGTAAATAACTCTCTGGGACAACTCTACCATAAGAATTTGTTCCATTTTGTAAAGATAATAATCTAGAAAACTCTCCTGGATTTTCATCAAATTTAAAAGTTAGAGTTCCTGTTGATCCACCAATAGCACTTGTTACTCCTGTTAAGGTAAAAAGATTATAATCATAATCAGATGAATTGTATCCATTTCCAGTTGAAGTGATTCCTATTCCCTCAATAAAAATTTTACTCCCAATTTTAAAAGGAAAAGATCTAGATGTACTAAATCCTGATGCCAAATTAATTGTCACATTTTTTGTAGATGGATTGTAACTAATGTTAGTTAATCCAATTCCATTAGTATTATTGATTGCAATTATTTTTGCATTTCCATAAAGTGTTTTTGTGTTCTTTAAAATCTTTACATTTGATATCACATTTCCAGATAATTCTCCTTCAAGTAATACCTCTGACTTTATATCTCCATTAATTGAATCAATAACAACAAAGTTTGGTGGAGAGGAGTAAAATTTTCCACCTGAGGTCAATCCAACAGAATCTATACTATACAATTGTTCAACATATAATCTTTGTGGAAGTTGAGCTATTGGTTTCAGAGTTTTATCTGATAGATATTCAAATCCAGGAGATTGTATTGTAGATTTTTGAATGTATCCAATACTATCACTTTGAGGTAATAAAATAGCACCAGATCCATTTAGAGATGAAACTGAACTTACTCCAGGAAGTGATGCGTATCCTTTTCCTCCAAAAATAACGTCTATTTTGTTTATTGAACCAGTAGCATGTGGTTCTTTCGTAATGTATTTTATTTTAGAATTAAATTGATTATAATTACTAAATTCTGGGAAAGAATTCGTGTTAAAATTAATTGTCGTACTACCTATACCCGAAATTGTATAAGTTTGATTATACTTACTTTCTATAAAAGTTATAGAATTAAAATCTAATACATCTTTATCGATTATTATTTCGGACTTTTCTTTTGATAGATATGACTTACCAATTAATGGAGTGAGTTTATAGTAAAGTTTATTTGGAATTGTATCTAAAATTTTCAATGAAAGTTTTGCATCATTAGTTACCCCAACAACACCTGTTTTTGTAACTTCAAAAATATCCGATTGTAATGAGGTTACGAATTTATCTGCGAAAGATAAACTATGATATAAATCAAATTCAAAAGATTGTGATAAACTTCCACCATCTAAATCTGCTAAACTAGGATCCGATAGATCAAAATTCAATGTATATCCTTTTGTAATAGTAAGTGGTGGGTTAACTTGGGATAACTCATGGGATGCCCCACCTGTGCTCATAATGCTTACAAATTTAGGACTTGAAGAATTAGATTGGTAAAAAGATTCTGTTAATTTAAATGTATCTTTATCAACCTTAACAATATAGTAAATATTGTTTGATATTAAACCTGTTGCTGGATTAGAAGATACGTAAATTACTTTATCACCTGTAATGTAATTATGGTCATTAATGCTAATTACACTTAAAGATGTATTAATTCCACTAGATGTAAAAGTACGAGGATTAAGAACAACTCTTCTATTTGTAGAATTATATTTAACTGCAATTGTCGTGCTTATTCCTGGATTAACCTCGACACGAATTATATCCCCCTTATTTAAATTATGATTTTGTTTTGTAGTAATAGTTGCAATGTTTTTTTCAACTTTTGCAGTCAATTGGTTTTCTTGGGTTTCAAAACTATGGAAAGTTCCAGTACCTAAAGAAGTAAAATAAAGTAAAAATGCATTTGTTCCAATTCCAGTAAATCCACCAGTTGATCCTATTCCAATCAAACTAGTGGATATTCCTATCAAATCTTCATTTATTTTAGCAACATAAACTTCACTTCTATTTGGTAGAGCATATGTGATTGTTCTATCCGTTGAAACAGATAATGATGTTCTACCTTCATTAGAATAAATTAATTTTTGACCGTTATTTAGATTATGTTTTGGCAAATAAATTGATTGAAGATCTATAAACTTAGATTGTAAAGAAGATCCTACAAAGTAAAAAATAGTAGATCCAGAACCAACAGTTCCAATAGAAACAGAAGCGGATGGATCAAAAAAGATTTTTCTGCGGAGTTGTGTTACTGCGCTTGTTGAAAATCCACTATTATATCTAAATCTTCTTGGATCTTCTTCAACAAGAGTGAACGCAGTATAAGCATATCCTGATGTACCATCGTGTTCTCTTTTCACCCTAACTCTATTGAATACTGGATCAACTCCAATAACCAATAATTTTTCTGTTCCGACACCACTGGATGTAATTTTTAAAACATCATTTTGTTTTATCAAATCTTCATTAACAGAATTTGAAAATGTTAGATGAGTGGTAATTCCAGTTGATCCAGTTGTTCCAATTCCAGCAGATAAAACAAATTTATTATCTGGAACATCAATTGTATAAAAACCACTTAAATTTGAAAAACTATCACTGGAAACTCCAGAAATGTTAACTACATCAAGATTTTTTAATCCATGAGGGATAGTGGAAATTCCTTCTACTAAACCAATTGGTGTAAGTATGTTTAATGTAATATTATTAACTGTTGTTACTGCAGATTGTAATGATACATTTCTAGTTTCAAAAATTTCACTGATTTTTGCGGAACATCCTCTTCCTTGAGTTCCTTCATTATTGAAAATAATTTTGTCTCCAACTTTGTAATCATATCCAGCACTTACAATTCCTACCTTAGATATGAATCCAGAAGAAGCACTATTAATTACTCCAATTTGATTTACCTTTTTATAAGGTTCAATAAAACCTTCATAATCACTTTCTGGGAAGTTTAATTTATATGGATAGGTATTTCTAATATAATTATCATCATTCAAATTAACATCATTTTGATTTGATGATCTTAAGTAATTAAATTGTTCTGGAACTGAATGATAAACACTTCCTATTGCATATGGAAACTTGGGTCTTCTGTAGTTTCCATATGCAGTGTCATATCCATTTAATTCGTCATTGATTGTACAGAAGTATGCATAAACACCATTGGGAAAATCTGGTGTTTTACAAAATCTTCCATTACTTTCATCCAAATCTCCACTATTAGTAAAGATATAATCTTCAATAAAAAATCCAGGGTTAAATCCAGGTGGTCTATCTAAAGATGGAAGTAATTCATATCCAGGTTTAAGAGCTTTTATTGCTCCACCGGTTATATTTGAATATCCATATGGACCATATATTGGATGTCCGTCATAAGACCATCCAAGAATTGGTGAATGGTTTGTTGAAAGAATTTCATTAGAAGTAAATACTAAATCATTTTGCAAATAATTATTTGAACCATTTATATTCTTAGATGGAACAATTTTTCTTAAATTTCTAGGTGCAAATAAATTTACATATTGTAAATCATTATTATATCCAGAAATTAATAATCCATCATCATTATTTTCAGCAAAAACTTTTTTATATTTTTCAACATTATTGACTGTCCATTTTTTAATATTAGCTCTTAGTTTTGATCCCTTTCCACTGGACTCCACAATGATTTCACTACGATTTGTACTAAACCCAATTCCACCATTTACAACTTTTACTGATACTAATTTCCCATTTTGAATAATTGGTGTTAGCTTTGCATAAGATCCACTTCCTCTAAAAGTAAGTGTAGGTGTTGAATTATAATCTTGACCCTGATTTAAAATGACTACACTATCAATTTTATCCCCAACTATAACTGGTTTTACAACTGCATTTTTTCCGGTGTTTAGATTAATTGATGGTTGCTGATCAAAATTTATAATGTCTGTACTTCCATATCCAGTTCCATTTGAAGTAATTTGAATTGATGTCAAACTTCCTCTAAATTTTGGATTAATTACTGCATTAAACTTTGTAGAGTCAGTTCTAGATATGCCAATTCTTCCACTCAATGAAACATTGATTGGTGGATAATTGAAAATATGATTTCCTGATCCTTTTGATTTTAACTGCGCATATTGATTAGTTAAATAATTTTCTTTTGACAGTGTTGTTCCAATTCCAGCTAAAGATAATCTAAAAGTATCTTCATCAATAACTGTCACATAATAATTTTGGGAGGTATCAAGTCCAGATATTGCAGTCCCAGTTGTAGAATAAGTTACAAGTTCTCCATTTTTATAATCATGATTTTTTATTATGATTGCACTATTTGCAGTGCTAATTCCTAAAGAACTGACTACTCTTTTTTTATTCTCATAATTCTCACCCGCAGAAATAATTTTTACAGATGAAAGAATATTTTTTCTTTGTGTTGATCTAAATCTCTGGTTTCCTTCACCAAATCCAGTTATATTAATTTCATTAATATTTTTTATAGCATCATCTGCATTATTATGTAATTTAATTTGACTATCATTTAAAATAGACACAAAGTAAATTGAATTATCTTGAAGATAACTTTTTGTTGATAGATCTCCAGATGTAGATCCAATCCCTATTTTTATTCCATCAAAAGAATTGTATATTACAGATTCTCCATTATTAAATTTGTGCTCAGTATTAAATCCTATAATATTTGCTGTGGTGCTAATAAATCCACCAGAAGAAGTTGATACTCCTAAAGAATTGAAATAAACATCATGATAAATTGAAGATAATTTTGCCTCAGCTTTAGCACCGGTTCCATTTCTTCCAGTGATTATGATATTAGGAACTTCTAGATAATCAAATCCACTTTCTATTATTTCAATATCTTGCAATGATCCTTTAACAGCGCAAGTTCCTGTTGCACCAATGCCAGTGGAATCTGTAATTTCTACAATAGGAGGATTTATTACATCATAATTTTCTCCACCACTTAATACATCTATTGATTCTATTGGTCCATAATAAACAACTTCCTTTGCTTTATAATTTAATAGTTCAACTCCATTTATTAAAATTCCAACTTTTGTTTCTGGTAAAGTTTCTGCTTTTTTAATCTTTGATTCTACAGGAGTTGAAATTTTTCTTACTAGTTTTTGTGTTTCTAAAATTTTATTTTTATTATCAAGTGGAGTTAAAGTTACTGTTACGCTTTCTTCCAGATAGTTTGAAAAAGTTTCAAAAACATTTTTTGCAATATTAGAGTTACTAATAGATAATCTTATGACATCACCGTCTATTTTTTTAACAAAATAATTTTTTATCTTGTTTGAAAAAACATCGGATGAAGAAGTTAAAGAAATTATATCTCCACTATAAAAATTATGATTTGGAATTGTAAAGTTTGTTACTGTTGTAAAACCGGAAATAGAAATAGATTTAGATCTGTTGTTTACTTCTATTGGGTATGATGGTAATGATGGAGAAGTAACTATAACATTACCATTTAAGTCATAAACATCTTGAACATCAGAAACATATGGAGTAGATGTGTTAGAAAGTTTTATAATTCTTCTTAGAAAATATCTTTCCTGTAAAGTAGTGCTTGTTACATCTAAATCAGCAGATACTAAAAACTTTCTATCAGAAGATATTTTTTGTACTTCTCCATCTACAGCAGTTCCGTTAATTTTGTCAATAAATTGTACTTTATCTCCTAAAGACAATAGATGATCATCAAAAGTCTCAACAGAAAAATAAACCCCATTGTAAGTAATTAATTTGGGATTAAATTTTGTAGAAACATTGTACTTCCAACTATTAAATTTAGAATTTTTTTTATCTTTAATAATTCCTAAACTTTCAATTAAAAACGTGTCTCCAGAAACATAATAATTATTTTCAACAGAATTTGAAATTAATTTTTCAACTACACCAACAATTCTAATATCAATTCTATTTTCGTCCTTATCAAAACCAAATGAGTTGTGAGTATTTGTTGTAACATCGTCTCCAATTTTCAATCCACTTGGTAGTGCGGAACAATTCAAAAATTCTTTATTTGTTTTTCCAGTGTAAGAAATTGTTGAATCATTAATAAAAATAGACCCACTTTCTCTAAATCCAATTGTAGAATCAACAATTAATGTTGATGTAGTAAATCCAACTACTTTGGTTTTGGGGTGAATTTCAAAATTACCGTAAATGCTGCCAAAAACACGGGTATCTCTATCATATCCAAAATCAACATCTAATGTATAGTAGATATCACCATCAAAAGTATTTGTTTCAACATTAGAGATAGATCCATAAGATGTAAAAATACCAGTATCAGTTGTCACTTCTTGATTTAAAGATCCTCCAATTAAATCTAAAGGGTTTCCACTGATCGGGGAAACTACAACTTGCCTAACTGGTCGGTAATCATTTGCTGATGCTTTTATCAAATAATCTTGTGGTTTTATTGTTTCAGATTCTTCTCCAAATAGTGCTTTGAATAAAATATTATTTGCTTGTGGAGTTCCCTTAGTTGTATAAAAATCTTTTGATTGTATCAGAAAATTAGATTGTTTTATCTGCGAATTAAATTCAAGATTTTCAAATCCAGGTAAAAACTGAGTTTTAATTTTTTTGAAAAATTCTTGTAGGAAAATTATGCTAAGATTTTTTACTTCGGATCCTAATTTGTGACTATCATTTTCTGAAGTTTCATAACTAACTTTTTTTCCATAAAAATTATAAGTTGTTATTCCACTAAATCCACGAATACATCCTTGGAAAGAAGTGCTCCCTAAAGAAGTATAAGTTACAATTTCATCATTAATTTTTAAAAGACCATATCTATCTGGCCAACCTGCTGTGCTTTTTACATAAATTGTTGAATCTGTAAAATCAACAAATTGAGTTGTTGTTGTAATTCCCGAATTAATAATATCAGAAGTATAAGTTCCTACTTTTAGAAGTTGATCAATATTTTTAACTATACTTACTGGGGAAGAAAAATGTTCTTGAGATTCGTAGTATTGTTTTAAGAACGAACCAAATAATGGATACTCCTCTTGCATATGAAGAGGAATTTGTCCTTCAACAACGTTTTTTACCGCAACTCTTGTTTCTATCATATTATCTGTTTATTGGTCCGTTTGAAAAACTTGAAGTTCTTGTATATGAAGATCCAGAAATATCAGCACCAGATGAAATAGTATCTGGTATCATTTGAATATTTAACGAATTTATATCTATTTGTAGAAACAGATCTTGAAGTCCAATAATGTCATTTGACTCTGGAATTGCTTCTATTTCTATTAGATTTTCTGGAGTTGAAATTTCAGTTCCTACTATATTTAATGTATTTAAAATTATCTCTCCTTTTGAATAATTTAATGTTCCCGCATTATTTTTTACAATCTGATAATCATTATCGGAAGTTTTTTTGAATAAAAATATAGTTCCTTTTAATCCATCTTGATTTGGATAATCTGATATATATACATCACCACTAACTCCACTTACTTTAAATGCGGTTGATTTAATGTTAAAAGCGGTTCTTTTTCCAGATTTATCGTACTTCAAGTGGAATGAATTACCAAAACAAATTTCATAGTCGGCAAATACATTGAGTTCTGCTCTCAAATCTCTTCTCATTTTAAGTGTGGTTATGTTTGATGTAATTGCGGGATCAACATCATCAATCACTTTTAAAAGTTTGCTATATTTTAATCTACTACCAAACAAATTTAATTCTGATGATCTTGCTAAAGAAGTTAGGGATGAAATTATACTTGTTCTTAAATCATCAACAGATTTTACTAAATTAGAATCATAATATACTGATGAGGTTACTTCGGCAAAAAGATATTTTAAATCTAAGATCTGAGGTGATATTCCAGCAACTGAATATCTTTTCAAATCCTTAACAATTTTTCTTTTTGCAATGTCTGAAATATAATTATAGTTTCTTGGTTTAATTGAAATTAAAACTTTGCCATATTGTGGAGGATTTAGTTCTTCACCACCAAAAACACTCACTGCTTCTGCTTCTGGAAAAACTTTATAAACAATAGTTTCATAATCTGAAGATGTTACTGCTCTATTTTGAGATGCGTAGGTTTTTGGCGCATAATTTCTGATAGAGGAAATACTTTCTATATCATCTCCACCAGTAGAAACAGAGTTGGTTGTGAGATTTGATATTCCATATGAAATTGCAGTTCCATTATTATCAACTATTCTTCCCGAGAAAGTAAAAACTCCAATTCCATTTGCCAACTTACCTTTAGTGACAACGTAAGATGCTGAAATTATATTTGCATTTGTTAATTTTTTTCCAAAATTACCATCACCAAATAATAATTCATATCTCTCGTCTTCTATTTCCTGAAGTAGAAAAACTCTACTTTGCTTATTTGTTAACGAAATATTTTCAACCAAGTTGAAGACATTTCTAACCGTGTCACCAGCACTGTTCTGTACAGAAACTCTAAGTGTGGAAGTGTCAATATTACTGTTGTTTAAAACAAATCTTTGGTTATAGAGAGAAGTATCAACAATAAATGTTTGACTAATTAAAGAACCTTCAAATATTTCAACATCATTAAAAGTTGCAATATTATTAACAACTGGAACAGTTATATCATCTAAGATACAAAAAGAATAACTTTCTGCCCCAAAAGAATTGGAAACAGCACAGATACCTTTTTTTAAAGTTAAGGTAAGTGGTGGAATAGAATATGGAGACGTATCAACAATGAAAGATATTTTAGATTTTGAAGATGCAACTGATCTTGGTAGATATCCTATATTTCTTGCAAGAGATACCACATTTTCTCTCAAAGTAGCACTATCAATGAAAACTTCATTGGCCACCATATTCGCATTAAAAGAACTCAAATACGTATTGTATGCTAAAATGTCAATTAAAGTTGACAAGTTAGAACCTTCATAATCAAAATCAGTAAAATTTGAATCCGCTCTCAAATAATCTTTGATATTGGACTTAATTTGATCAAAATCTAAATTTGAAAAGTTTATTTGTGGCATCTATCGAATTGTTTGAAGTATAAAGTTAACTTGTTGAGGTGGCACTGGATTTCCAACAACTTCATAATCAATGAGAACATGATAACCATTTTGATCAAAATCTGGAGTCACATTTACAGACCTCAAAGATACTCTTGGTTCAAAATTTTTAATTACGTTACGTATTTCGTTTTCAATATCTGTTGTAACACGAACATCTAGAATCTCAAATAAAGTTCTATTTACATTAGTGCCCAAAAGTGAGTTAAATGGTCTTTCCCCATTGAGTGTTAGCACCAAATTTCTCAATGATCTGTTAATTGCACTAACATCATTTAGGGGAAGTATGTCGTATGTGATAGGATGAGCCTTAAAGGAAAGGCTAATGTCCTTAAAACTACGATTAACGTTTTCTAAGGGCACAATTTTACACTAATACTGACTTATTTATACTAAAAAAGGGACCTTTGGGACCCCTTTTCGCATTTTTATTCATGCCATCTTTCAACATAATCATCAAATCCATCTTTTCCACCACAAGGACGAGAATATCTGTCTCGTGGTGGATCATTTTTACGTTTGAACGGACAATAATCAGTGATTAATCGTATAGTTCCCCAATTTTCTTTCATAAATTGTGTGTTTCGATCAGGATTTGGGTTCACTGCCATCTGTTTTCTCCTTTTCTGAGGTAAAAACAGAACTTTTTAAGGGGTTGCTATCCCTTTCTTTTGCTGTTTTCCAAAAATATTCATCTTCATGCCCCATTCCAAGACGTTCATGACCATTTTCTACTTGATAATATCGAGTAGAGACCTTAAAATCAGGTGTTTTTGGCTCTTTAGGTGTTAAACTATTGTCATAGATACGAATTCTGTTGTTAGGATAAAGTGCAAACTGTCCATTTTGCAATTCAATCAGATTATGTGACTTATGTTCGGTAGGATTCTCACTTGTTGCATAGTCAATTACATCTGGATCTTGATGATAGTTGTCTAAAGTGCATACATACGTGCCTTTTTGAGGTCCAAAGTCCCGTGTATAGCACTCATAATCCATAGATCCAATGAATTGCTTCTGCACAGCAACGACTCCATAGTCCATACAGTTCCAGAATTGTAGATTAGGTAGGTTCAGATCAGGATCTGGTGTTTCAGGACGTGTTACAAAGGCACTGATAGGCAACTTATCGTACATCGCAGCATACTCTGGTAAGTATGTCTCAAAATAAAAAGCACGTCCAGGTATTGACTTAGCTGATACCCAGACACCTTTTACAAACTCACCCCAACCACTTTGGTGATCAGTTAGATACTCTTTACGAACCCAGACTTCTTGTGAAGGTAGATTGGCGATTAAGCAAGACATATGTTAAGTTTTTTGTTTTAACTATTTACCTTGTCCTCGATATTTTTTCTTTTTACCATTACGAGAAGTTGCCGAGAGAAGAGTCCGAGGAGAACGCCCTTGACGAGTTTTCTTCGGTGCTCCAGGCTCAAATATAACCTTATTCTGTCCTTTAGCCATTTAGAGTGTCTCCATTAAATAATACGAGTTTTTTCATGTCCCACACGAATTACAGGGTCACACCAGATCTCATAGTCTTTTGCTTTCGCATCAAGACAGAATGATACATCTTCTCCGCACATATCTTGAACTTCACCCGAGTTAAAGACCTGCATCTTTGGAGCAAACCAAGGATACTCAAGATTCTCAAAGACACCTTTCTTAATCAAAACCCAACCAAATCCAGTGTAATCAACTGTAAATGGTTTTTTACGTTTCTGAATGGTCTCTAAAGTTTCATGATTCATGACGCCACCATTGTTCTTAAAGTCGTCTTCTTCCAACCAGTGAGCAACGGATGTAGTATTACCGTCTTCTGTGCAATACCATCCAGACATAATATCTTTGTCATGAAAGACAAGACGATAGAACTTTTCAGTGTCAA
>Ga0194129_10002721_pt1 | contig 26018 bp, 24 predicted proteins | sample TA2KigCa35mmetaG_FD_150862 | JGI IMG/M metagenome (GOLD analysis project Ga0194129, IMG submission 150862) | Freshwater microbial communities from Lake Tanganyika, Tanzania - TA2015038 Kigoma Deep Cast 35m | ecosystem: Environmental > Aquatic > Freshwater > Lake | place: Tanzania: Lake...
CTTGTTATCAAATCCAGTGTAAGCGGTATATTTGGTAGAGGACATTTTCTTAGTAATCGTTATAGTAGTTTTACGTTTTCCTTGTTAATTTATTAATTTAAATGTAGGTGTGTTAAGCCTTAATACCTTCATTTTCTTGTAGAAAATAATTTTCAATTTTTTTGCGGATTAGAAAAAATGAAAAAATGAAAAAAATGAAAAAAAATTCAAGTGACAATAAATTCTTGTAGACCCGTACCAAAAAATAATACCTTTTTAACACCATTACTTAGTGTATATTTTATTGCTGTAAATGAAGCCGTTTTTATAGTTTGATTACCTTGTAAATCAGTATAAGTATAATTTCTTATATAATTTTCAGGAAAATAGTCTTGAACATTATTCATATTAACTGGACAATCAGAAACAATACCAGGTAGCTGATCTATTACTGTTTGCATATAATATTGTAATGTTATACCATTTGTTCCATATTGTTGAGAATATGTTGTGCTAGAATTGGGTAATGAATATAAATAACCTACTGTTGCTGTATTATATACATTTCTACGCATTAATTGTCTTAAAAATCCCTTAAACGAAGTATAATTTTCCCTAATAAAATATTGATAACCTGCGAAATATGATAAATTCGCATTAAAATTTAATGACATTTGGTCGTGACTTATAACTTCCGCACGTTTAATGCTATCTGTAGATGGATTCAAAAAGTCATTTAAATCAAAATTATACACAAAATTGTATTTAAATCCATTATCAGCTAATATTTCATAACTATTATTTTTATATTGTAAAAAAATATCAGTATTTGGTGTAACACCCTTTTCCAAAATAGTTTTATTACTTGACAAAACAGAAATAAGCGTTTGATAAATATAATTTTGAGTAACTGGTTGTTGAATTATAGAAGACATTTTATATACATTATTATTATTTAAATTATAAAAAAAATAATTATATTTAAATTACAAATTATACAAAATATACAAATTATTATACATTTTTTTATTAATATTTTCATCTACCAAGGCTCATCAAATATTTTTTCTCCATCAACCCATACACCATCTCCTCTTTTATCATCCACATAAAATCCCATCCAAGTCCGGTTAGTTATCGCATTATAATATATTCCTCTGCCTGTAAATTGACCATCTACTAGATTACCCCTGCGATAAGAACTGCAACCATAATAATATGTTCCAAAACCGTGATGTTGTCCATTTTTAAATTCTCCTTCATAATATGGCGCAAATTTTTCCTCATCTCTTGTTATATCATAAGTTTGTTTTCCATATCCATTTGGTTTACCATCTTTAAATTCTCCTTCGTAAACACTATGATCAATATCAGTTGAACCAAATATTTCTCTAATTCCTTTACCATTTGCTAGTCCATCTTTCCATTCACCTTTATATCTAAAAACATATTTACAAGGTATAATATACCATTTATTTACGTCCTTTTCTTTATGCTTGTCTGATTTAAAATAAATTTCATAATTTTTATCATCATGATTATCATTATCATTAACATTATCATTATCATTATCATTATCATTATCATCTGTCTGGTCTATTATTTCTTGATTTAATTTATCTGTCTGTCTTTGTAGAATCATATAATTAATAATACAAGTTATTATACTAAGTATAACATATATTGACTGACTATTTAATAACTGACTATTAGACACGCACATATTGAATTGACTGTTCATTTTCTCTTGTTCTAAAATATTAATTTGAAATTTAAAAGTGTTTATGCTGTTAAACTAATAAAATAATTTTTACAGTCAAAAATAATTTCAATTTTTTTTGTTCATTATAAAAAATGGAGAAAAAATGGAAAAATGGAGAAAAATAAAAAAACATTTAATTAAATTATACAATATACAAAATTATACAAATATACAAAACACAAATTTTATTTTATTTATCTCAGTTTAGATACAGTAGCATCATTTGTTATATTTTTAAACGCTTCTTCTAATTTTACTTCTCCATCAACCCAAGTTCCATTTTCTTTTTCATCATCTACATAAGTTCCAACCCAAGTTTTATTTTTTTTACTGTTATAATTTATGCAATTTCCTTGAAATTTATTTTCTACTAGATTACCTTTAACATAAGAACCACAACCATAATAATAAGTTCCTAATCCGTGCTGTTTTCCATCTTTAAATTCTCCTTCATAATATGGAGCAAACTCTTCACAATCTTTTGTTATGTCAAAAGTTTGTTTTCCATATCCATTTGCACATCCATTTTTAAACTCTGCTTCAATAATAGAGTGATTACAAGTAGAAGAACCTAACATTTCTTTAATTCCTTTTCCATTTGCCAGTCCATATTTCCACATACCCTTGTATCTAGAAACTTCATCTCCTGGTACAATATACCATTTGTTTACATCCTTTTCTTCATCTTTAGTTTCTTCTGACCAAATAGCCCAGTTCTCTTCCTTCTTATTTTTCTTAACTGAATTTGAGTTACTAAAATATGCTTCTATACTCTTGTAATTAATAATGATTGTAACCAGAAATACTATAATACAAATAAGCTGTTGTTCTCTTGATAATTGACTATTAGTCTCATACATATTGACTTGACTGTTCATTTTCTCTTGTTCTAAAATATAAATTGGAATTTTTTAAAAAGTGTGGATGTTATTAAACTAATAATATAATTTTTACAGGCAAATAAAATTTCAATTTTTTATGAATTAAGAAAAAATGGAAAAAAATTGTTTACTTAAATTATTTAATTTATTAAATTATTAAAATGTATATTCATTCTTATCTATTTCACGATAAACATAATCTGGATAGCAATCACAGCAAAATAAGCATCCTTGCATATTGTCTAAGTTAATTATTGATGCTCTGTCAAACTTTTTTCTTTTACAAATTTCTTCATATGATAATTTTTGTCCACACCAATCTACTGTTATATCGTGCCATTTACTATCTCGTTTAGAACCAACCGTAACCGCTTCCTTTGCCATTACTTTGGCTTCATTTAGTGTCTTACTTATACCATAAGGTTCATTTTCATAGTCTGAATATTCACCATTTGATGCCATTACTAGATATCCATTTTTATTCTTATATTTCTTGTTTTCTATGATTTCCACTTTTTTAATAGTGTAACGATATTGGTGTTGACCTACCCCTCCTTTTGGCTTATGAAATTTACAGAATCCAGAACCGCGGATATTTACTTCTGGGAGTGGTAAGTATTTTGCCCACATATGATGGTAAGCCCATTTGTGTTCATTTGTATCATCTATCTTTCCAATTGGATGCTCCTTATATTTTTCTGGTACAATTACGTTTACCTTAATAATTTGTTTAGTGTATTCACAGTCGTCATCTGAACAATATCCGTCGTGATTATTCATTTCAAGCTGGGCTGTAATTCTAGCAAGTCTAGGTTCTTTTATCATATCTTTAAATTTTAGTTTAGGTAAGGAACCAAATTGAGTTCCCATTGAGTTACTCAATGTGTTTTTGTATATTCTTTTTTTAATAATTTTCTCGTGTAATAATTTAAGCTCAGGATTCATTGTTATTGAAAATTTTAAAGTGTTTATATAAATATTTGTGTAATAAAATATTTTTTACAGGCAAAAATAATTTCAATTTTTTGTGAATTAGAAAAAATGGAAAAAAAATAAATGTATATAATATGACAAAAACACAAAAACGTAATCAAAATATAAAAACTAAAAACAAAACAAAACGGTTTTTGTATAATCCAAATAATCCAAAAAAATCATTTGATGTTTATATTGATAAAAATCCAAAAGATACAATTCATATTAAATATACAACATTAGACGATGTTAAAAACACAATTAGAAATTTAGAAAAACTTTATAAAGAGAAAAAATACACGCACAAAAGAATATGGCAAGTTGGTATGATAATGAAAGTAAGATTAGAAGTATTGAAAAATAAAAAACCGAGTGAATATAAATTATCTGAAAAATATTTTAATTTTTTAGGTAAACGAACAAAACTTGGTAATAATGATCGTTATAAATTTAATTTCAAAATATAATACAAATGAAACGTTTATTTATTTATTTCAGTATGTTTATTTTTGTTAGTTTGTTTAATATTTATTTATTATTTATATAATGTAATGACAGATAAACCTATTTGTGCTATTGCTGTATTTAATGATAATATTAAAGGAACTGTTAAATTTACAGAAGATCTAGAAAATAATCAGATTATTATAGACTTAAATATTTCTGGATTAAAAACCAAAGGACTACACGGGTTTCACGTTCACGAAGCCGGTGATTTAACTGATAAATGTACAAGTATGTGTTCTCATTTTAATCCTTATGGTAAAACACACGGATGTCCTGGAGTTAAAGAGCGACACGTTGGCGATTTAGGAAATATTAAGACTAATATTAGAGGAGAAGCTAAATATACATTTTATGATAATGTCATAAAACTTAGAGGAACAAAGTGTAATATTATTGGTCGCGGATTAATTATTCATGAAGATGAAGATGATTGCGGAAAAGGTGGTAATCCTGAAAGTCTTAAAACTGGAAATGCTGGAAAAAGAATTGCTTGTGCGGTCATTGGTTATGCAAAAGAGAATTTTGAAAAATAATAATAATCATAAAACCAGTTAAAAAGTATTTGTAAAATATTATTATATAAAATGTTACAAATAGAAGAACAAAATCTAAATCAAGTAACAGCCATTGTTGCTGTTGATTCAAAAAATGGAATCGCAAAAGACGGCAAAATACCGTGGAAAAGTAAGACCGATATGAAATTTTTTAGAGAACAAACAACGGGTCATATTATTATTATGGGTTCTACAACTTTGTTATCATTACCAAACGCAATGCCGCTACCAAATCGCACAAATATTGTTCTAACAAGGACACCAGAAAAATACACTTGCTATCCAAAATACAGCCAATTGGATAACATTTTTTTCTGGGATGAGTCAACCATTCTTGAGTTCTTGGAACATAAGTTTTTAATTAAAGCGGAACAAGACCAAACAAAAAATAAAAAAATATTTGTCATCGGTGGCAAACAAATATATGATTTATTATTACGTTTTTGTGATAGTGTATTGGTAACCAGAATTAATGCTGACTACAATTGTGACTTACAGTTGTCTTGTTTTAAGACAATTGAAACTGAAATGAATTGTAAAACTTGCTATGAAGATGATGAATTACAAATTACGCAGTGGACTCGCTCTTCTCTACAGCACTGTTTGTAGTAGACTTAATAAAATGCTTGTTCATATACTTCTGAATAGTGAAGTAAGTAAGATTCTCAGTCTCCTCACTGCTAAGTCCAAGAAGAGTCTTGAGCTTATCATCTGGATTAATCTTATTCTTTGAATTTGCTCCCTTCTCCTGTAAATTATTAGTCTTGATATACTGAGACAAAGACTTGGTTACCTCAGTGCGTGCAATCTCAGTTCCCTCAGGTCTATTCATAAACTCACATAGCTCCTTAGTCACCTTAGTAGGCTTAGCAAAACCAGAAGGCGCTCTATCAGTCTTAGGCTTAGACTTGGCCTTAGACTTGACTACCTTATTGACACTCTTGAGCTCCTTTCTTACTTGCTTCTCAAGGGTCTTAATATTTTGCTGGAGGGAATTCATTTGCATCTTAAATAAAGTAATACTATCATTAATAGTCTTGAAAGACTCATATACAGCAGTGAATTGTTCGGTTTGTTCGGTCATTGTATTTATATACTATATTATGTAGGTAGCTTTATATTGTTTTATAATATATATTATAATAATGATATATTATACTCATTATGCTGTCATTTATTTATATCTGCGTCGTTTTTTTTGTGACATGATGTTTTTTTGTTCTTTTTCCTTTTGTCTTTTTATTGCTAGCCTTATTAGCATTATTATATTTTTATATCTCATTTATATTCACACCATTATCAAGTAATAAGTAATTTAATTTATAAATATAATAACAATAATTATTTATAAATTTTTTTAACAAGTTTATAACAAGACTATAACTTAGACAGCATCGCGCTTCTGTCCTCTTCCACCAGCCACTCTTCCTCCAGCTCCTCTACCCTGTCTTCCTCCAACCCCTCTTCCTTGTCCACCGGAAGTAGGACCATTGTTTCTTCTTACGTGGGTCCATTCGCCATCAGACTTAGAACTAGGCGCAGGCTTAGATCTAGGCATCTTTACAGGCTCAGAAGTCTCAGCATCCTTCTTGTAAGCAACTCTGGTCTCATTTCTAGTCTCACACATCAACTTTCCTCCCTTAATACCAGACACATCAGTTGCTTGGCACTCGTGCTTATCACCAGCGACAGTGGACAATGCGAACTCAACATACTCACCCTGAACAAGATACTTGTATTGCTCAGAAACAACCTTAACAGAACTGTGATGGACAAAGACATCACTGCCGGACTTAGGACCATCAGTTACGGTAATAAACCCATAACCCGCCTTATTATTGAACCACTTGACGCGACCAGTGAACTTCTCAACGCTACTATCAGACATTTTATTATAATATAGTATATAAATTGCCTTTATATCATTTATAATAAAATATTAATAATTACATTATATTATGACCACTCATATTCATCTTCTTCTTCATCTTCATCTTCACCTTCATTTTGTCTTTGTTCTAAAAGCAAATCAGTAAATATGCGAATAATATATTGATAATCGGGGTCTTCATCAAACTTTAATGTTCTAACATAATTAAATGCTGTTACCAAGAATCGCGGTATATTTGTTAGTTGTTCCTTCTTTAAAATAAGAATTTTTTGAGGACTAAGATTTAAATTAGTATTGTCTGAATTTGGTTCAGTAGAAAAGAATTTACCAAATAACATATATATCATTACATACAAACAAGATTCAAGATCATCGCGACGACTTGGTTCGCATCCTCTATGGACATTCAAACTAACAAAATTTGGTGTTCCAATTAGTGATGTATTTGTTTTAAATTCAATATGAACTCCGTCATGATTATATCTTTTACAGAATCCAAAATCAATTAAGTATATTTTGTTAGTTCTATCGGAAATATTAATCATAAAATTATCTGGTTTTATATCTCTATGAATCAAATAGTGATTATGTAGTATTTCTATTCGTTCTATCATTTGCTTACCAAGTAGTAGCACAGTTTTTACTGATAAACGACCATATTTTTGTATAAGTTTTGTTACAGAATATTCTAACAAATTTGTAACTAAATAGTTCACATTGTTAGTTGCTCCAAACCATTTTAGTTGTGGAAATCCATCAACGCCGGCTAAGTATTGGTATATACGGGCTTCCATTTTCAATGATTTCTGTTCTTTACTTTTTACCTCAGTTTTAATAGCGACAATTTCACCTGTGCGCATATTTTCGGCACGAAAAACCTTACCAAAACTTCCTTGACTAAGTTTTTCTAATAATCTATATTTATTTGCTAACATTTTGTTAGTTATTATTATAATATAAAAGTGAAATATGTTTAAATTTATTTAAAAAAATTGAAATAAATAAATAACCATATCTATAATATAAAAAACTAAATAAAGAAAAATGGTTAAAATTTGCGACACTAATAATTATCCTTCTGAAAATGAAGAGAAATACAAGGAACACTTTGAGAAATTTAAATATCCATTACACATATTTCAAAAATACGCAATTGAAGGAATTATAGAAGGACACCACGTCCTTGTTACTGCTCCTACTGGTAGTGGAAAATCTTTACCCGCAGAATTTTCAGTAGAATATTTTGCGTCAATTAATAAAAAAGTTATTTATTGTAGTCCAATCAAGTCTCTTTCAAATCAGAAGTTTTACGACTTTACACAGAAATATCCACACGTCAGTGTAGGTATCATTACAGGTGATATTCGTTGTAATCCGGACGCAACTGTTATTATAATGACAACTGAAATCTTATTAAATAAACTTTATCAGCTTAAAAGTGGTTCTAAAATTGGCACAAATTCTTTTGAAATGGATATTGAAAATGAATTGGGTTGTGTTATCTTTGACGAAATTCATATGATTAATGATCCAGACAGAGGTCACGTCTGGGAAAATAGTATTATGATGTTACCTAGACACATTCAAATGGTTGGCCTTTCCGCAACACTGGATAATCCTGAAAAATTTGCGTCTTGGCTGGAGACACGAGGCTCTACTTCTACAAGTGACAGTGTAAACAATAATATAAGTCAAGACAAAGTTGTATATCTTACTAAGAAATTTAACAGAGCAGTTCCCTTAACCCACTATAGTTTTATTACAGCAACAAATGGTATTAATAAACACGTCAAGGATAAAGCATTACAAGCTGAAATAAAACGGTTAACAGACAGCACCTTCGTTATTCAAGATGCGCAAGGAAATTTTAATGAGCTTAATTACCGTAATATGGATAAAATGTTAAAACTATTTGATGCTAATGATGTGCGTATAAAACGACAACATGTTTTAAATAAAGTCTCCGAGTTTATGGTTGAAAAAGAAATGTTACCAGCAATTTGTTATGTATTTTCTAGAAAGCAATTAGAAGTTTGTGCTCACGAAATAACTGCTAATTTACTTGAATTTGACAGTAAAATACCTTATACTATTGACTATGAATGCGAACAAATTATAAGGAAGTTGCCAAATTATAAGGAATATTTACAGCTACCAGAATACTTAGATATGGTTACTTTATTAAGAAAAGGTGTAGCAATGCACCACAGTGGATTAATGCCTGTGTTAAAGGAAATTGTAGAAATATTGTTTTCAAAAGGCTATATTAAATTACTATTTGCCACTGAATCAGTTGCTATTGGCTTAAATTTACCTGTTAAAACGTGTGTATTTACTGATATTTATAAGCACGACGGTTCTATGATGCGTGTATTACAAGCACACGAGTATATTCAGGCGGCAGGTAGAGCCGGCAGATTAGGATTAGATACAGTTGGTCACGTTATACATCTTAATAATCTATTTCGCGACACTAGCGCTCTCGCATATAAGACAATGATGAATGGCAAACCTCAAACACTTACATCTAAGTTCAAGATTTCATACAACTTGCTTCTAAATCTAATTGATATTGGTGATACTAATTTAGTCGGGTTCGCAAAAAAAAGTATGGTAATTGACGACTTAAATAAAGAAATATGTCATATTATGTCAGAAATTGGAAAGTGTAGTCAAGAAGTTGACCGATTAAAAATCTGTATTGAAAATATGCGGACACCAAAAGATGTAGTTGACCAATATAATAAACTACAAAATAATAAGGAAAATTATGCTAACAAGAAGCGCAAAGAAATGGAAAAGGAAATACAGAAAATTAAAGATGAATATAAATACATAGATCAGGATTTAATAACATTACAACAATTTAGTCAGAAAAATGGAAAACTAGATGAGCTTATACGACAGCATAAAGGATTACTAAATTATCTAGATAATGATGTCAATAAGGTATTACATGTACTTACTAGAGATGGGTTTTTACAAAGTAATACTGATAATGAAGTAATAAATGAAGTAACAAATGATATAGGGTTAGACTTAGGCTTAGATTTAGAGTCAGAATCAGAATTAAAATTAGAAACTGGTTCAGATATAGATTTAAGTATTAACAAAAATAAACTAGAACCCAAAGAGTTTCAACTAACGCCAAAAGGCAAAATGGCAACACAATTGCGCGAAGTTCATTGTTTAGTATTTGCTCGTTTACTAGAAGATGAAACCATTACTAGTCTATCAGTAATTCAGCTTATAGCGCTATTTAGTTGTTTCACAAATATATCAGTTCAAGAAGGTCTTCAAGACTTTACACCTAGAACAGATGATACTGTATTAAAAGATATTATAACCTCTATATGTAAGTTGTATTCTGAGTATGATGATAGAGAAACTATGCTTCGTATCAATACTGGTTCTGACTATACCTTACATTATGATCTCCTGAATTATGTTGAAGACTGGACTGAATGCGACTGTATTGAAGATTGTAGAAATGTTTTATGTCGTCTAAGTGAAGAGAAAGAAATATTTTTAGGAGAATTTGTAAAAGCCCTTTTAAAAATTAACAATATCAGTTGCGAAATGGAGCTAATTGCGGAACAAACAGGCAATATGGAATTCTTATCAAAACTAAAACAAATACCTGAATTAACACTCAAATATGTAGTAACAAATCAGTCACTTTATGTATAATTTTAGACTTCTAAATAATAAATAATAAAAATATTATTATGTATATTAAATATATAATGAGTATTTTTTCTTTAAGAAACTCAGGCAATGGTAGCTTTAGCATTTCTGGACTTCCTGATGGATTTTTAAAATCAGACAGCACTGGTATTTCAGCTACTACAACAATTGATACTAATGATTTAAGTAATACTGTCCAAACGCGTTTAAATACAATCGAAGGCAATATTACTACATTACAAAGCTCTAGTGCTAGTGGTGGTATTACTACAGCGGAAGCAATAACAATTGCTACAAATGTATCTCAACCTGCTACCCAAAATATTGGTAATTTTGGAAAAAGCTGGAGTCAACTAACAAATGCTCCTACTGATAATGGTGTCGGAATTGCTTGCTCAGGAAATGGTCAATATATATTGAAATTAGGGTGGAGTGCTCAATCATATTTGTCAACAGATTTTGGAGCAACATGGAATGCCGTTGGTGCTTTAGGATATACTCAATGGGCGGCATCATTGTCATTTGATGGTAAATATATGTTAGTAAGCACCATCACTGGCGGAGCTATATTATCAACAAATTATGGTGTTGATTGGTCATATGTTGGCATTGGTGGCACCCCACAAAATTCAAAAATATCTTTTAACGGTAAAAATATGGTAATTGCTACAACTAATGGAATATATAGTTCTACAAATTATGGTTCATCATTTACTTCAATTAAAAGTGAATCTTGGAAATCTGTAACAGCATCATCTGATGGTCAAACTATTTATGCTGTAAAAGATGCTTCACCTCCTACTATTTGGAAAACTACTAACAACGGAGTAAGTTGGACAAATATTTATTCAAACCCAAACAGTATATCATTTGATACTATGAGTTGTTCTGCTAATGGTAAATATGTATTAGTTGGACTTGGACAAGGCGTTTCAAGTTATATGTATTTGTCTAATGATTACGGAGCAACATTTAATCAGTTAGGAGCAAGTAATGGACTATCACAAGGTAATTATTTTAAAGTTGATATAGACTCATCTGGTATGTATATGGTTACTGTATGTAATACCGGACATATGTTCTATTCAACTAATTACGGACAAAATTGGACACAATCACCACTACCTAGCACTTATTATTATGGAGTAGCAATTAGCGATAACGCCAATTATATATATGCTTATGCTCCTGGAAATAAAGTATATGCTTATAATTCTGCCATTATGTCTATATCTACAACTCAATCCGGTTTTTCAGGTAAAGGAGACATATATTTTGATGAAGCAACTAACAAATTGTATATTTATAACTCAACATCTAGTGCCTGGAAATCAGTTACACTAGCCTAAAATATTTATTCTATCTATTTTATTTATAAAAAATACTTAAACATTATATTGTATATTATGTAATACAATATAAATGTTATTTTGTCTTAGTTCAAATAAAGTTATTGCCGAGTATATATGGATTGGAGGAAAAGGGGAACTAAGAAGTAAGTCGCGTGTTTTAAATATACGTAAAGAAGCATTAGGACTATCTGATTTTCCTGATTGGGACTATGACGGCAGCTCAACAGAACAAGGCACTACTGAAAACTCAGAGAGAATTTTGAAGCCCTGTGCTCTTTATAAAGACCCATTTCGCCAAGGAAATAGTTTCTTAATATTGTGTTCCACTTTTTTACCTGATGGCAATCCAGTTTTTAATAATCATAGATATAATGCCGAGAAGATATTCAAAGATTGTGATAAAGTAGAGGGGATTTATAATGAAGAAACAAAAACTATTGACTACATATATAGACCTGAACCTTGGTTTGGATTAGAGCAAGAATACTTTATTTATGGCAGTTATACAAAGGAACCACTTGGTTTTAATAATGCTGTAAAACAGGGACAATATTATTGCTCAGTAGGAGGCCAGAACGCATTTGGTCGCAATATAGTAGATGACCATTATAAAAAGTGTCTTGAAATTGGTCTGGGTATTACTGGAATAAATGCCGAGGTCGCTCCAGGACAATGGGAGTTTCAAATATTTGGTAAAGATATAGTTGCTGCCGATGATCTTGTTATTGCCAGATATTTATTAGAGCGTATTTCAGAAGATTATAATGCGTATATTGTGTGGCATCCAAAACCAATTAAAGACAGTACATGGAATGGTTCGGGGCTACATACTAATTTTTCAACCAAAATTATGCGCGATGAATATCGCAATAATCTAGATGTAACCGAAATTTATAAAGCTATTGATAAGTTAGAAGCAAAACATAATGAACATATGACATTCTATGGTCAAGATAATGAACAGAGACTTACTGGTAATTGCGAAACATCTTCTTTCAACCAGTTTAAACGCAGTGAAAATAATGGCGACAGAACTGCGTCAATTCGTGTAAGACACGGTTACTTAGAAGACCGCCGTCCAGCATCTAATGCGGACCCTTATTTAGTTTGTTCAAAGATTTTTGAAACGGTTTGTCTTCTTTAAAAAAAAATAATAATCTGTCCTATAATATAACAATAGTAATAATGAGTTGGATTCAATCATTTTATAATTTTTTTAAAATAGTTGTAGACATATTATATAAATCATTTGTATCTAATAGCTTGTGTATATTATTTTTCGCATTACTATACATTATAATTAATCTTTTAAAACCTATAAATTCAGGAACTAGTTACAAAGACAAACTAACAATAATAGACTCCAAATTAATATTTAGTGCCAAAAATCAGTTTTTATATGATGTTCCAGTACCATACCATTTATCACAATTAGATGGGTTTGACCTAGAAGGATTTATTATATTAGCACAACAAGTAGCTGTTGTAATAATTCTTGTATTTTACAAACTTAAATTTGTTTTTGAACTACATAGAAAATATCACGTTAAGTGGATTTAGAAATAGAAATAGAAATAGAAATTATTATAAAATATTTTTATATTATATAATGGAAAATCAGTCATTAAATCAAGTATCAAATGAACAAACAAATTTAAATTCTGAAAAATCTATGCCTATGTCTGTGCCTGTGCCTGTGCCTTTACAAGTTATAATGCAAAACTATCAAAGTATGATTGACACTATGAATTCTCCTGCTAATCAAACTGGTGTTGTTCAAGCTAATGTAGTAAATAGAGTTGGAACATTATATAAAATAATTCCACAATTTCTATTACCAATTATTTATGGATTATTGGATTTTATGAAAGCATTTATTTCTAAAATTGGAGAACAAGATAGAAAAATAACTATGCAACAAGAAAATCTTAATGTTCAAGACCACAATCTTCGTGTAATGGGAGACCTATTAGATGCTGTAAAAGCTGATTTAAAAAATACTAAAATAAAATTTGATTCATCTATGAAGACATATCATGAGAATTTAGATAGACTAACAAATGAATATCATAAGAACATAGATGAGTTAGCTAGAAAACTAATTAAGCAAGAAGGTCAAGATATTGGAAAACCTATGGACCAGATGGCTTCAATGATGTATCAAGGTGGTGAGAAATCTAGAACAAAGAAACATAGAAAATATAGACGTAAAATTAGCAAGTAAATTATTTTTAATGTATTACAATTAAAACTAATTTATAATAGTATTTATATAATGAATATTACCGATTTTTTAAATAAAAAAGGGGTTCAAATTTTTGAAGGATATAGTCAGCAAGTGCCTCAGCAAGTTACCGACTTAATTAATTTAACAAGTCAGCCAAATGTAAAAATAATGGAAATTGGGTTTAATGCTGGTCATTCTGCTGAAATATTTTTAAAACATAATCCTAGTGCAACACTTTTATCATTTGACTTAGGTATCCATCGTTATATAGGTTTAGCAAAAAGATATATAGATATTACTTATCCTGGAAGACATAAACTTATTATTGGAGATAGTACAGAAATGATACCACATTTTATAGAAAATAATACTGACACCAAGTTTGATATAATATTTATTGATGGTGGACATCAATATGAAATAGCAAAACAAGATCTAAATAATTGCTTTAAGTTGGCACATAAGGATACAATTGTTATTCTTGATGATACTATGTTTACCCGAGGATGGGAACAATTCTATACAATTGGACCTACACAAACATGGACTGAGCATTTATTAGAAAACAAAATTATTGAATTAGAGTCAAAAGATTATTGTTTTGGAAGAGGAATGTCTTGGGGTAAGTATACGATGTAAGTATTTAATGTAAGAATATAAATTTAAGTATAATAAAATAGTTTAATACACTCATTATAAGTTAAACTATTTTTACCAAACAACATTAATTCGTAATCTAACAAATGTTTCATAAAATTCTTATTAGGACATATTTGTTCCCGTTTGCGTCTTACTACTTTAAATGCTTGTTCCAAAGTCAGCCTATAATACTGCATTATATACGCGATTATAATTGTTGAAGACCGACTTATACCTGCTGCACAATTAACCAATACTGTTCTTTCATTATTTATAATTTGACCAATTTCGTCAAAATATAGACCTATATTGCAATCATAGTCGTCAGCTAATTCGTATTTATACACTGTTATATTTGGGTCTTTTATATTTATTTGCAGTCTTTCAGCAACACAAATAATACAAGTAATATTATTCTTCTTTATTTCGGCTTCATTATTGGCATCAAACATGTCGCCTAAGTAAAGTCTATTCTTAATAATTTCAGACATATAATATACTAATTGAAAATATATTTATATATTTTTTTTATTTTTATATATTCCTATTTTTGAAAAATGAAGAAAAGTGTTCCCAAAAAGTAAAAAGGAAAATGAATTTTGGACATTTTTAAAAATGTCCAATTTTGAGAACCCAAAATATTTTTCAAAAAAGGCCATTTTTTCACGTTGTGACCTAAATGCTCTTATTTTCATTTTTGACTTTGAAAAAACTGTGACGCTAATTTTTAAATTTTTTTGCCGAAAAACTTTAGGGATAAAAATGTTAACAAATTATATAACAAATGTTAACAAAAAATCCCCAAAAAATCCCCAAATATATATGTGAAAAATGTAATATCATAACCAATAACAAAAAAGATTTCTCTAGGCATTTATCTACAGCTAAACATCAAAATTCTGAAACCTTTAACAATACTTTAACAAAAACTCCCCCAATTTTAACAGAAAATCCTGCATTTGAATGTAAACAATGTAATAAAAAATATAACTCACGAGTTGGATTATGGTATCATAAAAAGAAATGTCAGACAAAACAACAAGACGAACAGAACGAACCGTCGGATTCAGAAGATGAAGAATATTCTGAGGAACATTCCGCGCCAAAAAACTACAAAGTGCCGCCATCCAATAGCGAAATTATAGAAATATTGAAGATTCAAATGATGGAAAATCAAGATCTAAGAAAATTTATGATGGACCAACATAAACAAATGATGGAACTCGCATTGAAGTCAAATGTAACAAATAATATTCAGACAAATTCTAATTGTAACAATAATAATACATTTAATCTACAGTTTTTTCTGAATGAGAAGTGTAAAGACGCATTAAACATAAATGAATTTGTTGACTCTATTAAGATTCAAATGTCTGACCTAGAGAATTTTGCGCATCTTGATTATCCTGATGGTGTTTCTAAGATTTTTGTTAAGAATTTAAATAATGTAGATACATATTTAAGACCCATACATTGTAGCGATTTAAAGCGTGAAGTTCTGTATATTAAAGATAATAATAAGTGGATAAAGGAAACAGATGACAAACCTTTGCTTAAAAATGCTATTAAAAAGATTGCTAATAAAAATATAAGACAAATTAATGAGTGGGTTAAAGAGCATCCAGGGTGTCAAGATCCAACAACAAAACAAAATGTGAAATATAATAAGATTGTAATGAACTCAATGTCTGGTGGCACAATTGAAGAACAGCACGACAACTTGGAACAAATTGTTAAGAATGTAACAAAAGCAGTAGTAATAGATAAATATGCTATTAAATAATTTGTTTTTATTTTTTATTTTTTTATTTTCTATTTTTGAAAAATGAAGAAAAGTGTTGGTAAAAAGTAAAAAGGAAAATGGATTTTGGACATTTTTAAAAATGTCCAATTTTGAGAACCCAAAATATTTTTCAAAAAACACCATTTTTTCACATTGTGACCTAAATGCTCTAAATTTCGTTTTTGACTTTGAAAAAACTGTGATGCTAATTTTTACATTTTTTGAGGAAAACCAAAGGAGTTTTTTTCTGTTCTATAATTATAGAACATTTAGAATGAATGAATCAAAAAAAAACTCCGTTAAATATGAATGTATTTTATGTGACTTTAGATGTAGTAAAAAAAATGATTGGTTAAGACATATTGCTACACCAAAACATACAAAAAGGCAAGATTTGAGTAATTTAGAACAAAAAAACTCCATTTTAGAACAAAAAAACGCAGATATTGAATGTTATATTTGTAATTTTTGTAATAAAAAATATAATGCCAGAAACAGTTTATGGTATCATAAAAAAAAATGTCAAACAAATCAGAAACAAATTGTAGATAGCGATGAAACTGGTGATAAAGAATATTCCGAGGAACATTTCACAAAATCAGAATCAATATCAGCGTCAAAGCCACCAACAAATAATGAAATAATAGAAATACTAAAAGTCCAAATGCTTGAAAATCAAGAGCTAAGAAAATTTATGATGGATCAACATAAGCAAATGATGGAGCAACAATCACAAATGATGGATATTGTATCAAAGTCAAATGTAACAAATAATATACAGACAAATTCTAATTGTAACAATAATAATACATTTAATCTACAGTTTTTTCTGAATGAGAAGTGTAAAGATGCTTTAAATATTAATGAATTTGTAGATTCTATTAAGATTCAAATGTCGGACCTAGAAAATTTTGCGCATATGGATTATGCCAATGGTATTTCAAAAATCTTACTGAAAAATTTCAATAACTTAGATACATATTCAAGACCTATACATTGTAGCGACTCAAAACGCGAGACACTTTATATAAAGGAAAATAATTGCTGGACAAAGGAAGAAGATGATAAGCCAATACTCAAGAAAGCAATTAAACAAGTCGCATTTAAAAATATCAAACTAATCAATGAGTGGGTTAAAGAGCATCCAGGGTGCCAAGATCCAACAACAAAACAAAATGTGAAGTATAATAAGATTGTAATGAACTCAATGTCTGGTGGCACAATTGAAGAACAACACGACAACTTGGAACAAATTGTGAAGAACGTTACAAAAGCTGTGGTAATAGATAAATATGCTGTGAAGTAAACAATAAACAATATATTATTAAAATATATTGTTTCAATAATATATATGTCTGGGTTCAATTCAAAACGATCAGGTACTTATGGACGAACAAGTTATAGCACAATATTAGGTAAAAACAGAGCTACAGTTGGCTCAATAACTAGACCACATAATGATTTAGCAAGAACTAATAAAAATGTAAATCCAATCCATGTATTGTTTAATTTTAAGACTAACGTAAGCTCTATTATAAATAATATCAACAATATAGCAAACACAATTCCAGTTTCACCTTTTAATTTAAGCTCGGTAAGTGACATTAATCAAATAACTATTACATTTACAGCTGGACACAATGGTGGCTCTAATATTACCAACTATTTATATTCTATTGACAATGGAGTCACATACATATCAGCAAATAAAAATAGTAGCCCAATTATAATTACTGGACTAACAAGTAGCACAACATATAATATTAAATTAAAAGCAGTTAATAGTATTGGCACCAGTAATGAGTCTATAACATTAACAGAAACAACACTATCTAATTCTACACCACCAAGTAATACAGGTCCTTTAGCACCAGTTATTACTGGTATTAGTTTCAAGACAACTGACTCATTTATATTAACATTTACCCAGCAATCAAATGGTATAACCATTACAAATTATAAATACTCACTTGATAACGGTGATACATATACAGCATTATCACCTGTTGATATTACATCACCAATCACAATAAGTGGTCTTACATCAAATACTACATATAATATCAAATTACGTGCTACAAGTGCGTCAGGTGATGGCGCAGAATCGGATGTCTGGACAGAGGCAACATATGCGAATGTAAATTTTGCTGTGTTTACTGATGTAGGCACAACATCTTGGACAGCTCCAGAAGGAGTTACATTTGTCCAATATTTAGTTGTTGGAGGTGGTGGTGGTGGTGGTTCTACATACTCAAAAATAAATGTATTGGGTAACGTTTTAGTTACAGACACACCACAACCAGGAGCATATTGGATTAATAATGTTCATTTAACAACTGGACGATACAGTGGAAGAATGTATTACAGTTATAATTCAGGCCAAAACTCAGCTTCATTTACAGACCCAATACGTGTAACCGCATCAGAAACTATTGCTAGCGATAATAATGCCACATATCCTTACAATAAATGGTATGGAGGAATTGAATTAGTATATTTAAATACTGGTCTTGCTACTACAACAAATTGGATTCCTCCATATCAAATTAGTAGTGTTTATGGAAATAATGACAGTGGTGGTTCAGGTGGTGGTGCTGGTGGCCAAGTTAAAATTCTATCAGGCACAAGTAAATACACTGTTATACCTGGCACTACATACACAATTATTGTTGGTGGTGGCGGTCAAGGGGGTGTAGGTGGAACTAATACTGAAGCTAACGGACTTCCCGGACAAGACTCGTCATTTGATACAATTACATCACTAGGTGGTTCCGGCGGTGCTTATTCAAGAAATATGACTCAACTACAAGATACTAACAAAAATGGTAAAGGAGGTAACGGAGGACAAGGATATGGAAATTTAGTAGGTGGAAGTGGCGGAGGACAAACATTTTCTAATAATTATGGCCTATATAATTCTGGTGGACCAGGAGGAAATGGATTTTATCTTAATTTTGATGGTAATGGTTCTAAATTTTACGGCGCAGGTGGAAATGGAGGTGTTCCTAATACAGTTGCTACTGGAACTACATTAGCAAATGTAGGTAAAGGTGGCAGTGGAACAGGTGCTACATTGAATAGTTACGCAAATGGTATAGATGGCGGTTCAGGTGTAGTTATTATCAAATATTACACTTAAATTTAAATAAAAAATAAAGAATAGAGAAGTTAACAAATATATTATATTATATTAAAATATATATATGATTGAAAAAAAGGAAAAAAAAAATAACGTAACAATATATTATGTTAAAAAAGATTACGATGATATTAAATTAAATCAGATATTAAATAAAAAACTAAAACGCAAGGATATAGACACAATAATAGATCATGATGCTGATGTTTATACCCTAGATGGTAAATTATTATTACGTTTTAGAAAAAATAAATTAAATAAAGAAACAGTAAATGCTTTTTATGATAATGTTATTAATTTTGCTATGAACCCTACAACAAATAGAGGTTCAGCATCAGGAAGTAAATATAAAAGTAAAAATATTTATGAAAATCCTAAAATAATGACGAATATTATTGGTTATTTTGACAAACTATCTCCACAACATAAATTTAAATTTAAACAACAAGGTAAACGACTTCCAAAAATAACAGTAAGAGAAACTAGATTTTTAGCTGAATATCCAGAAAAATTTAATAAATTATTACCTTTAATAAAAGAAATTGATAAATATTATGAACAATATATTCCAGAAAATTATATAAAACAAAAAAATAAAGCAAAACAAACACCTTTTCATATTGCAAATACAGCATTTACAACTATTACAACAAATGTAAATTATCAGACTACAGTTCATACTGACAAAGGTGATGATGCTGAAGGCTTTGGAAACTTAGCTGTTATAGAGAATGGTAAATATAAAGGTGGTGAAACATGCTTTCCACAGTACGGCATTGGAGTAGATGTTAGAACAAATGATATAATTTATATGGATGTTCATGAACCACATGGTAATTTACCAATTGAATTAGAAACAAAAGATGCAAAACGTTTATCGATTGTATGTTACTTACGTAAGAGCATATGGGATCAAACAAGAGGGAAGACAAAAAAATTTATGGTAAGACATAATAGAACAATGAAAAATATAAAAAATAAAAAAGATTAGAATATTAAATGTTAAAATATTATATAAATATATATGACAAATAAAGACTATGTTATATGTATTCCAAGCTATAAAAGGGCCGAAGTATGTAAGGATAAAACATTAGCTACATTACATAAATACAAAATAGATCCAAAAAGAGTTTATGTATATGTTGCCAATAAAGAAGATTATGAATTATATAAGAAAACATTAGATGAAAGCACATATAATAAATTAGTTATAGGAAAAAAGGGTTTAGTCCCTCAAAGACAATTTATAACAAATCAATGGCCGACAGGTAAACATATAGTTTTTTTTGATGATGATGTTCAAAGTATTGACCTTTCTCTTTCACCACGTTTTAAAGGACATAATTTGGATTATTTTATTAAGGAAGCTTTCTTAGAATCGGAGAAGTTACACTCATATATATGGGGTGTATATGCTGTATATAATCCGTTTTTTCGTAAGGCAAGAAAAGAAACCACTACTGAATTGAATTATATAGTTGGTGCGTTTTATGGAATAATTAACAGACCTAATTTAAAATCAATTCAGTTAACAATAACAAAAGAAAATGGTCAAAAAGAAGATGTAGAGAGAACAATAAAATATTTTATAAATGATGGAATCGTTTTACGCTTTAATAAAATAGGATTTGAGACCAAGTACTATGGTAAAGAAGGTGGTCTAGGAACATTTGAGAATCGTATAAAGCCAATGATGGAAGCAAGTAAGAAGTTAAAAACCAAATATCCGGAATATGGTGATATTAAAGTTAGAGAGAATGGAATGGCAGAGTTTGTATTAAAAAAGATTCCATCAATACAAAGTCAGTATTTAATATCTAAAAAAACTAAAAAAAACAAATTATCCAAAAATAAAACAAGAAAAAAGACTTATGGTCTTCCTTAAATTTATTTAATTAATTATATTACAAAATATATAAACATAATAATATTTTTATTTATTTAATTTACCAACTAATAGACGCATACCTAGATCCATACTTAGATATCTCCTCATGAAGAGGCTCTGTAGACATAGACATAGTTATCTTAAAGCCATACTTGCTGAACACTTCCTCATATATCTCACCACCAGGCATTAATCCTCTCTGAACTTCATGGTTAACAAAAATTCCTTTATACATCTTATCATTATTATCCCATTGGGAATTAACACTTCTAGAATCAGGAAACTCAAGAGAAAGTTCAATAAATCTAATAATTGAGGATTTCATGGAGTGTAAATCTCTTGAAGTTGACAAAGGCATATGTATTACAAAACCACCGTTAGCAACAACTTCAGATCCATCCTCTAGACTATGAGCGAAGACCTCACGACCAGTCGACTTAGGAACATTGGTCTTAGCAACATAAACAGAGTTCTTGCATTCAGTCACTCCATATATATAAGCAGATCCAGCTGGAATACCGTACTCATTATCCTTACTGTAGTAAAAGATATTGATAATACGTCCTTCTTTCAAGAGTTCACCATTTTTCTTACTTACTTTCTCGATACCAGTATGCCATAGTGTTATTGGCAAACTCTCTCCAGTAGTTTTAAAATGCTTAAATTTCTTCGTAACATCTCGCCACTTAGCTTCCTTAGCCTTATCACCAGATTCGAGATTCTCAGAAACATTATGAACTTCATATTCTATAATATTCTGATTATCCAGTTTCGCGGTGATTTCTTTAAACTGCTCCGCATCAGTAGATCCAAAGTCAAAGTCAGGATTGGCAAGAGACTCTCTAACCTTATTAAGAATTTTCTTTCTATTGAACTCTTTAAGACCAAGATTCGGAACTAGAATAGGAACAATCGGATGCATTGTCTTAATTATAGTTGTTCTAGCTATATTACAAGCGTTGACAGGAATTATCATATCACCTTCAGTTAGGTCAATATAACGCTGAAGCTCACCACTATCCACTATCTTACTATGTAAATAAACATCAACTAAACTAGAACCAGCCGAGTATCCACAAACACGACCCAGAAGTCCTTGTAAGATGGTATCAGTATTAGAGGTTTTACATGTCTCCATAACAAACAAGACGTGCTCCTTCTCCAAATTTTTACCCATTCTACACTTACCTCTAAGCAAGATGACAATATCTTCCTGCGGTGCATTCTTCATACCATTCCAAACGCGAAAACCTTCGTCCTTTTCGGCACCATTGGAAATTGAGTCGTAAACAATAAATTTCCAATTATTCAGGCTAATAATTGACTTAACATTATCCTCGTTCTTTTTTGAAATACGAACAATAGCATACTTTGGTGAGTTATGCGGAGTTGCTAGAGCAACTCTTAATCCAGACTCAACATTTTTGAAGGACTTAATCCTACCAGACTTCATAATGGTCTTGATACTGTTATAACCAATACCAGGACGCATATAAACCATAAGTTTATCCTGTTTTTTATGGACTAGGTCACTAATTTCGGAGAATGGAGTAGCTGATACAGTAACTACATAATTTCCCTTCGCAGCGAGACATGATAAATTACCATCAGCAGATATTCCAACCTTATCTAGAAATTTGTCAGGGCACTGTTTAACTGACTGAGCGTGATGAGCCTCTTCCCAGACAAACAAAGTATTATTATAAGTGTTTTTGTGCTTATTCAGCTCAGTACCCCACAAAACAATAATACTAGTTTTAACAGACTCCATAATAGGACGTCTTAGTCTGGTATTTAAACCAACCACTTCCTCGAGATACAGTTCATATTTACCGTAAAACTTAGAATCTCCTTTACCTTCAACCTCTTTTTTAAGCTGATCTCTCAAGTCGGTTTCCACATTGCCACTGAAGATGACAACCGAATTAACGACAGAAAGGCGAATGAGTTCGCAGCAAACGAAGAGGTAAGCCTCTGTCTTACCGCTCTGCATCTGAGCCAACAGAATAGCCCATCTAACCCCCCTAGGGTCCTCCGTAAACCCTTTTACAATTTTTAACCCAGCATCAATTTGCTGGGGTGATAGAGCAAGAGCATCGTATACTTCAGATGTATACGCTGACATTCTTTTTTCTTTACTTTAATTTTAGATTTTACAAAATTTAATTTTAGCATATAGTTTATTAACTAATAATATAATTTTACGTGTAAAAATAAATTTCAATTTTTTTTGTTAATTATAAAAATTCAAAAAAAATTCAAAAAAAATTCAAAAAAAATAAATATTTTTATAAAAATAACAAATAGTCCAAATATCAGTGCTTAACTAAAGTGTAAAAGCACGTCATCCATTGAAAACTAAATTATAGAATAAAAACTAATTCTAAACAGTGAGTTCGGTCGCACATCCTCAGCCACCAATCATAAAACTAGGAAAAACGTTAGCATTAGTATTGGATGGCTTCTTTTCTAATGCGCCTCAGCCTCCTTTAAGTTTACGACTACTACTGCGTTTCTTACTACTGCGTTTCTTACTACTGTGTTTCTTACTACTGCGTTTCTTATCATTATTCATTATAAACTATTATATTATTAAAAAATAATTTTAAATATTTTTCCTAAATTATTAATATTTTAACATTAATCAATTTTAACATATAATTTATGTGCAACTTTATTACCCTCTTTCGACACCCATCTTAATATTGATTTTTCTATATGAAAATTGAACCAACTGATGTAATATGGTTCTTGTAAAATATAATCAAATTTATCTAAATTGTAAATGTAATAAATATTTTTATTATTTTTTATCCATTCTTCTGCTAAAATATGAAATGGTATTTGATGGTCTACTTCGGCATCTAATCCTAATGTTTCATTTGTAATCGGACAAATATTTATAGGGTTCAATGGATTATTTTTGCGAAAATCGTTAATTTGTGGTTCTATCGCATTTCTTAATGCTCTTATTAAATTTGCTTTATCATTTCTATTACCACCAGCAAGTCTTGTTATAGATGTTGGGAACCAAGTATCGTTTACAAAAATGCAAAAACATTTGTTTCCATAATTATCTTTTACTATGGATACATTTGAAATTTGTGAAGCATTAAATTTACTATATTGTTCGTCAGGCGTATAAAACTTTTCAAAAATGTGTTTAATCCATAAAGCGTCGTTTTCATTCAAGATACCAACATTATTATTTTTAAGATAATTAGATAATATAGAATGACGATTTTTTATGGTTTTTTCATTTATAACTGTTTCAAGAGACATTTTACTACCAATTAATATAATATAATATAAAACGATTTATATTAATTCAATTTTATTATATAATTATATAAATGACAAACCAATTTACACCAGATAGATGTATATAAAAATAAACTTTAAGCTTCTTATAGTTTATTTTTACTATTTACTATTTACTATTCATTACCTGCGGTAAATTAATTGTATTAGTTCTCTTATTAGAGAAAAAAGAAAAATTATTGGCATTGCTAGAAGTAGAAGTAACATTGTTAGACATATTATATAAATATATTTAAGCGGATTTTGTAAGATACATTCTATTCTATTTACATCAATTGTAGTCGTATTTTCTTCTTCATCTTATCCTCATTGGTAAATATAAACAATTTATATTTCTTCTTATCATAATTATCTAAATTCTCACGCAGTGTAACCCGTGATGTAATTTTGAGCTCTGGCAAGAACACAATGTATTGATACAATCCATCATTACGCTCCAATTTATCAAAGCAATAACCGTCATAAAGTGGTTCCAAAATATCCGGATTATTAAAGCATAAATTCAGCAAATTACAATCAATCTGGACTTTTCTTATCGCTCGCATTGTCGTGTTAATATATTCTAACTCTTTCAGCCAATTGTCATAAAATAATAGCGCACCATCTGAAAGCTTATGTAGTCCAAATGTCTGCTGAAATTTAATAATATTTAGTAGATCCACTAAGCGTCTTATAGGCGATGTAATGTGTATATATGCTTCCAAGTCAAGCAAATCGTGACTAATACTGACACCTGTATCCGCAGAAATATCAATATACTGACCTGATGTGCTGTTCCATATCTTAATAAACTGTGTTACATCATCGGGAAGCACATCTGTATCTACTATTGGTGTAATATCTTTTTTAATTAAAGCGGAACGAAATATCCCGACATTTTTCGCAAGCATTTCCTTAGCGCAAGTGTAGTTCATTAGCACCATTAAGTAGCACACAACATCATGGCTATCTCGTATACCCTTGACATATTTTGTTTTGTAGCACAGTTGCGACACAATATCAAATAGCTGTGTATACTGCTTATTCTTTAGCAAATCTGGCTCCTCATACACATAATTCTTAGCAACTTTTACAAGACAATTATTAAACTTATATGAGACAATTTGGACATTTCCATATTGATTAGTGTCAGGCGCTGAGAGTTCCATATCCAAAACAAACGCAACTCGTTTTGCTTTGGCCTGTAGTGAGCACAAACAATCCGACAAAATAGTTGGCAACATTGGGCGCTTCTTATCCGGCAAATAAATTGTAGAGATGCGTTTGGAAAACGATTGCCACAAGTTTAGCGCATCCAACCAGATGGTCACATTCGCAATATAAATGCTGACAAGCGTGTTACCATTATCTAGCTGTTTTATGCTGAAACCATCGTCAAAATCTAGACTGCCTCTAGGGTCAATAGTGAAAACGTGCCAATCAACACGACT
>Ga0194129_10002722_pt1 | contig 26005 bp, 15 predicted proteins | sample TA2KigCa35mmetaG_FD_150862 | JGI IMG/M metagenome (GOLD analysis project Ga0194129, IMG submission 150862) | Freshwater microbial communities from Lake Tanganyika, Tanzania - TA2015038 Kigoma Deep Cast 35m | ecosystem: Environmental > Aquatic > Freshwater > Lake | place: Tanzania: Lake...
TTATTGGCGGGCTTGCTTGTTACCGGTGCTTTTCACGAAGATGGTTTGGCAGATGTGTTTGACGCTTTTGGAGGTGGTTGGACAAAAGAAAAAATATTGGAAATAATGAAAGACAGTCGGGTTGGTGCATACGGAGTAATTGCTTTAATCATCTTATTCATGTTAAAGATTGTTTCACTAAATAATTTGATCTCTGCTTTAAATCAAGAAAAATTTTACCTGATTGCACTTATTTTTCTCAGCTACCATGCGCTATCTAGGCTTACAGCGATTAGCATTGTATTCACATCCGATTATTCGAGAGATGACGAAAAAAGTAAAGCGAAGCCCATAGCTCAAGCCCATGGTTTTAGAGAAATTTTCGGCGCCTATTTTTTTGGCTTACTTCCACTTGCCATTTTATGTATTTTCCATTGGCAATTTTGTTATGTTTTATTGCCATTAATTTTACTTTGGTTCTATTCAAAAAGGTATTTTACAAAATGGATTGATGGGTATACCGGCGATTGTCTTGGGGCAGTCCAGCAATTGGGAGAATGTATTTGCCTTTTAACGTTTTTAGTACTATGGAAGTTTATGTAATTCGCCACACTCCGGTAGCGCTTGGTAAAAACATGTGTTATGGGCAATCGGATGTTCCTTTGGCCGATAGTTTCGATAAAGATGTTGAAATCTACAAGAATCAATTACCAACACGTTTTGACAAAGTTTACAGCAGCCCCTCGCCAAGGTGTAAAGCCTTAGTTTCTGCACTTCAGTACCCAAACGTCGCCTTTCATAATTATTTGCATGAATTGAACTTTGGCGATTGGGAAAATAAAGATTGGAATGAAATAAATCAAACTGAGTTGAACCATTGGATGAATGACTTTGTGAACATCAAGGTTCCCAACGGTGAAAGTTTACAAGAATTATTTCAGCGAGTGAAGCTATTTTTTGACGACCTGAGACAAAAAAATTACCAAAGTATTTTAATTGTTACTCACGCAGGTGTTATACGTTGTTTGTGGGCCTATCTTCTGGATATACCTCTTAACAATGTTTTTAAAATTCCAGTTGGCTACCATGAAATGTTTATGTGTAAATTGGCGAAAAATCCAATGGAAGACAGCATAAAATTGCTCAAATAAAAACAGATTACTTTTTAGAGATACTTATTAAATACCGAAAGCAACCCGAAAAAAACCGGGAGTCACATATAAGTATCCGTTTACTTGGAAGCTCAGGGTTTTTTTTCAAATAATACGTGTAAGAATGAAATAAGGATAGATGAAAAAAATCTATTTTTCATAACCTTGGGTCTCGGTTGTTTATTTTTAAATAATTTTACGTAATGTTGAAGGAAAGACCCTTGTCGGATTGGTTACCATTGTCACTAAAGGAGGCGGAAAGGCGCAGTTGGGAAGAATTTGACGTTATTCTTATCTCTGGCGATGCTTACATAGATCATCCCGCATTCGGTACATCTGTTATTGGTAGAATAATTGAGGATGAAGGGTTACGAATAGGTATTGTAGCGCAACCCAATTGGAAAGACGATTTACGTGATTTTAAAAAGTTGGGTAAACCCCGTTTATTTTTTGGTGTAACTGGAGGCTGCATGGATTCAATGGTAAATCATTACACCGCTGGTAAGCGCTTGCGTTCTACAGATGCATACACTCCTGGAGGAGTATCTGGATTTCGCCCAGATTATGCGACAACAGTTTACACTAAAATTCTAAAAAAACTTTTTCCGGATGTTCCAGTTTTGATTGGTGGAATTGAAGCCTCTCTGAGACGGGTTACTCATTACGACTACTGGAAAGATAAACTTATGCCATCAATTTTAGTTGACTCAGGGGCGGATGCTTTGGTCTACGGTATGGGAGATCAACCACTTCGAGAATTATTGAATCTTCTAAAAAAAGGGATCCCATTTAATCACGTCAAAACGATTCCTCAGATTGCCTTCTTGCAAGATAAACAAATAAAATTACCTAAAAATAAAAATTGGGAAACCATTGAATTAGCTAGTCATGAGGAGTGTTTAAAAGATAAAATTAAGTATGCGTCAAATTTTAAAATTGTTGAGATTGAATCAAATAAATGGGAAGCCAATCGCATTATACAGCATGTAGGAGATAAAACGTTAGTAATTAACCCTCCATATGTAACGATGGATGAAAAAGAAATTGACCGTTCCTTTGACCTGCCGTATACCCGTCTTCCGCACCCGAAATATAAGAAACGAGGAGTCATACCAGCATATGAAATGATTAAATTCTCTATAAATATGCACCGCGGGTGTTTCGGCGGTTGTAGTTTCTGTACTATTTCGGCTCACCAGGGTAAGTTCATAGCTTCTCGCAGTGAGAAATCTATTTTAGCTGAGGTGGAAGAGGTGGTGAATCATCCAGAATTTAAAGGATATATTTCAGATTTAGGAGGGCCTTCTGCCAACATGTATAAAATGAAAGGAAAAGACGAAGCCATTTGTGCGCGTTGCACTTCACCAAGTTGCATTCATCCTGTCATTTGTAACAATTTGGATACATCGCACAAGCCAATGACAGAATTATATAAGAAGGTGGATGCAAATCCAAAGGTGAAAAAAGCTTTTGTTGGCAGCGGAATTCGTTATGATTTGCTTGTGGATGATTTCAATAAAAATAACGAAGATGGAAATCACGACGAATACATCGAACAACTTGTAAAACATCATATTAGTGGGCGATTGAAAGTAGCTCCGGAACATACCTCAGATGATACTTTGCGCGTAATGCGAAAACCATCCTTTAAGTATTTTCATAAGTTCAAAGAGAAATACGATAAGATTTCTGCGAAACACAAATTAAATCAACCTTTGGTTCCATATTTCATTTCCTCTCACCCGGGCTGTGAAGAAGAAGACATGGCCAATTTGGCTGCGGAGACAAAGGATATGGGGTTCCAGCTTGAGCAAGTTCAGGATTTTACACCAACTCCAATGACCGTTGCTGAGGTAATTTATTACACTGGAGTTCATCCCTACACGCTGAAACCAGTTAAAACCGCAAAAACAAAAGAAGAAAAACAAAACCAAAATCGTTTCTTCTTCTGGTATAAGCGAGAAAATCACGAGTGGATTAAGCAACGATTAGAAAAAGCCAAGAGACCTGATTTATCCTCAAAATTATTGGGGGAAAACACACACAAAAAGCCAATACCACCGTGGCTTGATAAAAGAAGGAGAAAATAAAAAGCGGGGAAACCCGATCGTTATTCATTTAGAAAAGATCATCCATCTGTTGAAGTTCTGAATCACGAGTTGCAACATAGACACCCGAGTATTCTCCATAGTATTTTGGGAAACTCTGAGCTCTTATGATATCTTGGATTATAGCTTAAGGGAATTTTTACCGAATATTTTCGAGAATTTTAAGTTTGAATCTATTTACCTAAATTAAAAGTAAAAAATAGTCAAATGCAAACAGACAATTTTATGGCGTTTTCGATTTTCTGAAAATAATGTTTTTTCACAAACTTTCTAAAAAAAACGGTAGTGAGCCCCAAAAATGGAAAAAATAACGTATATTTATATAGTCATATAATTTTTTTGGCGGCTTAATTAACAATGATAAATAGTGAAATTCTGGTAGAGGAAAAAATGGATTTGAAAGAATCACTAAAAAAGTATTTTGGTTTTGACCAATTTAAAGGAGCGCAAGAAAATGTAATTCAAAATGTTCTATCAGGAAAAAACACTTTTGTCATCATGCCAACAGGGGGTGGTAAGTCTCTATGCTATCAGCTTCCTGCTTTGATTAGCAAAGGTACCGCAATTATTGTTTCTCCACTGATCGCATTAATGAAAAATCAAGTGGATTCTATTCGAAATGTTAGTGATGATGAATCAGTTGCCCACTTTTTAAATTCCTCTCTCTCAAAAACAGAAATTGCAAAAGTCAAGAAAGATATTAGAGATGGAGTAACAAAAATGCTTTATGTTGCTCCCGAATCGCTTACTAAACAAGAAAATATAGATTTTTTAATTTCAGTAGAGGTGTCTTTTTTTGCTATTGATGAGGCACATTGTATTTCTGAATGGGGGCACGATTTTCGTCCCGAGTATCGCCGTTTAAGAGAGATTTTTGAACGTATTTCAGATGTTCCGATAGTCGCACTTACAGCAACTGCTACTCCAAAAGTTCAATATGATATTCAGAAGAATCTCAATATGCTTGACGCCGTAGTTTTTAAATCCTCTTTTAATAGAGATAACCTATATTATGAGATTCGCCCAAAGCGCGAAGTTGAAAAGCAAATTGTAAAGTATATCAAAAATAATGCGGGTAAAAGTGGTATTATTTACTGTTTGAGTCGTAAAAAAGTGGAGGAATTTGCTGAGTTACTTCAGGTAAACGGAATTAATGCCTTGCCATATCATGCCGGTCTTGATTCAGCCTCTCGAGCAAGGCATCAAGATATGTTTTTGATGGAAGAAATAGATGTGATTGTTGCAACAATTGCCTTTGGGATGGGGATTGACAAACCTGACGTGCGATATGTAATACATCACGATATTCCAAAATCTATTGAAAGTTATTACCAAGAAACAGGAAGGGCGGGGCGTGATGGTGGTGAAGGTGAGTGCATTGCTTTTTACAGTTACAAAGACATTGAAAAGCTAGAAAAATTTTTACAAGATAAACCAGTTTCTGAAAAGGAAATCGGAAAACAGTTATTGGGTGAGATGGTTTCTTATGCTGAGACTTCCATGTGCCGTCGAAAATTTATCCTGCACTATTTTGGTGAAGAATTTGATGAAAAAGGATGTAATTTATTTTGTGATAATTGCCGAAATCCTAAAGAGCGAAAAGAAGGAAGTGAGTATGTCAATTTACTCCTTAACGCGATCGTTCAATTAAATGAATCTCAAAAAGCAAAGCATTATTGTTCATTCCTGTCAGGAAATGTTACATCTGATATTAAATCATACCAGCATAATAAATTGAGTATGTTTGGAGCTGGGAAAGATAAGGATGAGCATTTTTGGAATGCAGTAATCCGGCAAGTGACCGTGGCAGGCCTCATACAAAAGGATATTGAGAGTTATGGAATCATTAAATTAACAGAAACTGGGAGAAAACAATTGGAAAATCCTTCACCGTTTATGTTGATTAAAGAACGTGATTTTTCAAATACCGATGACGATGATGATCCAATTATTTCAGGAGGCTCGAAAGGAGGAGCCTTCGATGAAATTTTGTATGATATCTTGCTCGACTTGAGAAAATCGCTCTCAAAACAACGCAACATTCCGCCATTTGTGATTTTTCAGGAACCGTCCCTAAAAGACATGTGTTTTCATTACCCCACATCTCTTGAAGAATTGACCAATATTCAAGGTGTCGGATCTGGTAAAGCGATGCGTTACGGTGAGCCTTTTGTGGCTTTAATTGCCAAATATGTAGCCGAAAATAATATTGAACGACCTCAAGATATGGTCATCAAATCCCTAATTAATAAATCAGGACTGAAAGTTCAACTTATTCAAAACATAGATAGAAAGTTACCTCTCGAAGATATTGGTCGTTCGCAAGGTAAAACATTGACAGAGGTCATTGATGAGATTGAGGGAATCGTTGCGTCTGGGACTCGTGTCAATATTAAATACTACCTTGACGATATTCTGGATTCGGAAAATCAAGATGAAATTTATGATTATTTTTCTGAAGCCGAGACCGATAATATTATTGAAGCCTACCATGAGTTTGATGGCCTCTACACCGAGGAAGAGCTTCGTTTGATGCGAATCAAGTTTATGAGTGAAATGGCAAATTAATTCATTTCAAAATAAAATATTTGTTTCATAGAAAATTCAGTTCGATGGACTATCTTTGCATCCCTTTAAAAATTTTATGCGTTTAGTAACAGTAGGTAGCGTTGCATTTGATGCCATTGAAACTCCGTTCGGAAAAACGGATAAAATTGTTGGGGGTGCTGGAACTTTCATCACTCTTTCGGCTTCATTTTTTGTAAGTTCTCAAGGGATAATTTCTGTTGTTGGTGATGATTTTCCATTGGATGTTTTGGGGAATATGAATTCGAGGGGGATTGATACATCGGGAATTCAAATTAAAGAAGGTGAAAAAACATTTTTCTGGTCTGGAAAATATCATAATGACATGAATTCGAGAGATACTGTAATCACAGAATTAAATGTTTTAGAGCATTTTGATCCTGTCGTTCCAGATGTTTTTTCAAACGCGGACTATTTGATGTTGGGAAATTTATCTCCAACTGTTCAGAGGCAAGTAATTGAACGTATGGATAAACGCCCAAAAATTGTAGCGATGGATACTATGAATTTTTGGATGGACATTGCTCGAAATGATTTGTTTCAAACTATTTCTATGGTTGATGTCCTTATAATAAATGATGAGGAGGCACGTCAATTGTCTAATGAGTATTCTTTGATGAAAGCGTCTAAAATAATTCGATCAATGGGGCCGAAAACTCTCATTATCAAAAAAGGTGAGCACGGGGCTCTTTTGTTCAGAGGGAATCAGGTCTTCTTTTCCCCAGCACTTCCATTGGAGGAAGTTTTCGACCCAACAGGTGCAGGGGATACTTTTGCAGGCGGCTTCATGGGGTACTTGGCGGCAACAGACGACATTTCGTTTGAAAATATGAAGAGAGCGATTGTTGCAGGATCGGCCTTAGCATCTTTTAGCGTTGAAAAATTTGGAACTTCCCGATTAATGGAAATAACAAAATCAGACATCGAAATGAGAATGCAGCAATTGGTTTCTCTATCAAACTTTGAAATGAATCAATCAGTTTAAATTACAGGTCATGGAAATAAATCCATTTATTAGTGAACTGAATACTCTTATTAATCAGGATGACCTAATCAATTTAGGACGTAATGCCCAAGAACTTAAAATACGTTTTGAGGATTTTATTCTTGAAGAGGAGCGTATCGATCAAGTCAATTCTTTGAATGCAGCAGATGAGGGCGAAATATACGAAAAACAAGATTTTTCGACTCTCAAACAAGCGTTCTATGAGTTATACGATGCCTTCAAAAATAAGCGCAATCAGCAGAAGCTATTGAGAGACACTCTTGAAAAAGAAAATTTAAAGCTAAAACGGTCATTAATTTCAAATTTACAGGATGTTATCGAAAATGAAGAAAATATAGGAGTGGCCTACAATGCACAAAAAGAAATTCACGAAACATGGAAAAAAGTAGGTGATATTCCAAGGGATAAAAGGGATGAGGTACAGCGAGATTATTCACGGATGTTGGAAATTTTTTTTCATAACATGAAGATTTATCGTGAGTTAAAAGATCACGATTACCACCGGAATGCCCAACTCAAATTTTCACTCATAAACCAACTAGAAGCTTTGAATAATTCGAATGTGGTTAAGGACATGGAGTCTGCGTTAAAAACCTTACAGAATGAGTGGGAGGAAATTGGACCTGTGCATAATGATGAATGGGAGAAATTAAAAATTCAATACTGGGATGCAGTTAGATCAGTTTACGAGAAAATTAATCAGTTTTATAATGAACGGAGAAATATTCAATCAGATAACCTGTTGAAAAAGAAAGATTTGGTTGCTGAAATTTTGAGCATTAATTCAAAATTAGATGAATTAAATTCGCTAAAATTATGGGAAAAGGCTTCCCAAAATATTATTAAAATACAAAGTGATTGGAAATTAATCGGGCAAGCCTCGCGAAAAGAAAATGATGAGGTTTGGAATGAATTTCGTGCAGCTTGTGATCAATTTTTCAAAAGTAAAAAAGCCTTCTTCAAGGAAAGTGAAGTAAAACAAAAAGAGGTGGTTGATAAAAAGAGAAAATTAATTGAACAGGCCAGGAGCATTCAAGATTCAACGGATTGGAAAGCATCCTCAGAAAAATTAATTCGCCTACAAAAAGAATGGAAAAATAGCGGAAATTCTGGTCCGCGTTATGAAAATAAACTGTGGACAGAATTTCGAGCAGTGTGTGATATTTTTTTTAATGCACGTGCAGAAAAATTTAAAGAACAAGAATCCGAGCTTTTGATAAATTTAGAATTGAAAAAACAAGTGATTGAAAAACTAGAAAATATCGCATTAACGGGGGTTAAGAAAACTGATTTGGATCTTCTCAAAGAAATAAACGAAGAATTTAAATTGATTGGCGATATACCAAATAAGCAAAGAGAAGAAATAAATTCTTCGTATCAGAAAGCGATGGATACTTGTTATAGCAAGCTAAATATTGATGCAAACGAAAAGGAGTTGATTCTATTTAAAGCCCGTTTTGATAATTTACCGAGTGATTCAACAAGATCTGATTTCATCCAAAAAGAACGATCTATAGTAAGAAAACAAATAGATCAACTGAGCGCTGAAGTAATTCAGATGGAAACAAATTTAAGTTTCTTTTCTAAATCAAAAGGAGCCGACTCATTAAGGAAAGAAGTCGATAAAAAAATTGCCCTAATCAGGCGTAAAATTGAAATGCTAAGGCTAAAATTGAAAGCAATCCCCAGTGAATAGTTTTATAAACATCCTCACTCTCGTTTTTACGTTTCCATTGATGGTTTTATCCATTTTCACTGGTTTTGACCTTCCTATCGACTCGTTGGGAATTACGGGTTCAGAAATTCCTTATCAAAGCGTAGTGTTTCTTATATTTGGAACTTGTATATTTTTAATTCAAATCCGTCGTAGCTCACGACGCTGGTTTGCACTCACCTTGGTAAATAAGATAAATCAGTTTCAATGGAATAAACCGGTTAGTCAGTCAAGAAAAAGACGAGTATTAACTTATAATTTTATTGAAGCCGGTGTAATGATTTTTCTGGGAATAGGTTTGCTATGTATTTCCTTTAAAACAATAATTCCAGCAACCGTTTATTTTATTTTTTCGATTGACGCAATTATTTTTAGTATTTATGGAAAAAATAAATTTCGTGTCGGGCTCTCCACTAAAGCAATCTTAATAGGTGATCGCGAAATCATTCTGATTTATTTTACTGGTCTCAGGAAAATTTCGATTCACCAACAAACGATTTTTTTTGATTACATAGAGAATTTGCAACTGACTTTCCCAATAAACTGCATCGAAGAAAGCAATTTAAAAGAGTTTTTTGATTCCTTAGAATCAGTGATAGATAAAGATCGAGTCTTTTTACATAATATCAAACCTTAAACTAACATTTCAAATTTTGCTGTTTTTTTAAAATGGTTAAAAATTGGGTATTTCTGAAAAAATATATATTATATTTACCGTTAATTTAAGCAGATAATTTAAAATGAATATACAACGCTTTTCAAATATCACGATTACAATATTGGTTTTCTTGTTATTTGGTCTACAAGGAAAATTATTTGCCCAAACGGCATCATTCACCACCTTACCGATTAGTTCTGGTGGTTCTTTGACGATTTGTCAGGGGCAACAGGTTACTTTTATTAATACTTCGTCTGGGATAGCTTCCGGCGCCACATATGCTTGGTCATTTAATTCAGCAACTCCGAGTGTTGCAACGGGATCTGGCCCCCTTACGGCCACATATAATACGGTTACCAACACAACAGCAACCCTCACAATAACTAACTCGAATGGAACGGTCCTCGTAGCAACAATTAACATAACAGTCAATGCCACACCACCATCGAATATTTCATTATTAAATTCAGGGAGTGGTTTTGGGACAACCACAACAAACGGGGTGACCCTATTTCGGTACTGCAACGCATTGGATTCAACCATGTTTAATTTCAGTGTAGGAAGTTATGCCGCAGGAACAACACAAACTTTTAATTGGGGCGATAATTCACCAAATTCAAATCAAGGAGATTTGGTAAATAATCAGATTTCTCATGAGTATCCATCAGGACAATTTACTCTTACACATACTGTGGTGTTGCCAAATGGTTGTCAAATAATTAAACAATACGCTGTATTCAACGGACAAGCACCTGTAATTACAGTCTCAGGTTCTGGTCAAAATACATGTGTTCCTTTTCCCTATTCGATTGATATTCTTTCAAATAATGTTCCTGGTACGAATTATAATGTTTCATTTTCAGACGGAAGTCCACCTTCCGTTTTTACCACAATTAATGATACGACAATTTCACATGTATTTAACACCTCTTCGTGCGGGCAAAACTACCCTGTTGGCCCGGTTACTATTGAAAATGCGTTTCAAGCAACTATCGTTGCCCAAAATGCGTGTGCAACGACCTTTGCAACAGTTGGTCCGATCACAATTTCAACAGGAGTAGATGCCCAATTTAATTATTCTCCAGCATCTCCAATCTGTCAAGGTGATGCGGTGACTTTTACAAATCAATCGGTTGGAGGAGAAAATGTCGATCAAAATGGCTGTAACAATGACTACGGTTTTTATTGGTCCATTAATGAAGAGGTAGGTTGGTCTATAACCAATGGTTCCTTCGGTTCAAACAATGGATTTATAGGAGGAACATTGGATTATTTGCAATGGAGCTCTCCTCCAAGTGATGATGTTGAGGTTACATTTGATATTCCCGGCGTTTACAATGTATGGCTCTATGCAGCCAATGAGTGCGGAGTTGACTCAATTATGCAACAAGTAACTGTTATTCCACCGGCACAAGTTATTTTCAATCCCGAAGTGCAAACCATTTGTTCGGGAGATTTAACGGATTCTATTTTTATGTCTTCAACCATCCCCGGGTATGAGATAACTTGGCAGTTTGAGGACACATTAAATGTATCGGGAGTAACTTTTCAAAATGGGTCTCAAATAAATGCCGATACGATAACGCCTTTCGTAATTACAAATTTAACGACTGAATTGGGTTATGTAGTAATTAGTGCAACCGTTGGCTGTACGGATGTGCCACCATCCTTAGACACTATTTATGTAAATCCTCTAGGAGATTTACAAGTAAGCCCTTTACAAGACTATATTTGTAGTAATGAGGCTACTGAAATTGACATTTCAAGCAACCTGAGCGAGGCTACTTTTTCATGGACTGTAGTTTATCCCCCAACCATAACAGGCGCTTCTGATGGTTCAGGTGATAATATTTCGCAAACGCTATTTAATTCGGGGACAACCATCGATACGGTATATTATACAATATCCATTGGAAATGTTCAATGCCCAGATAATGAGGTCGTTGTTCCCGTTGCCGTTCAGCCAGGAATAAATTTAACATTGGTAAACGACACCGTTGTTTGCTCAGGCGGAACTATAAACCCAGCAAATGTAGTTTCGACTCCTGCTGGAGCAACATTTTCTTGGGAAAATACGAATACAGCAATTGGTTTAGGCGCTTCTGGTCCAGGGCAAGTTCCAACATGGCTTGTACCGAGCAATACAACTGGAAATGCGATTTCAGGAACAATCACCATTTTTGCAACACTAAATCCTAACTGCCCGGGAAGTGAAACAGATTTTGTTGTAACCGTTGAGCCAACGGGAAATATTGACCTATCCGTCATCGATACTCTGATATGTAGTCAGGAATCACCCGAGATTGAGGTTGAAAGCAGTATTTCTTCAGCAATAATAACTTGGACACAAACTTCGCCTACGAGTATTTCAGGAGCCTCCAATGGAAGTGGAAATCCAGGAACCGTTTCGGATGTTTTGATTAACAATGGATCAACATCAAGTATTGATACGGTATTTTATACGTTTTCAATTTCAAATGTTGTCTGTCCTGATCCCAATATAACGGTATCTGTTGCTGTTCAACCTCAAATTTCAATGAATGATGTACCCAACATTGTGGTTTGTCCCGGACAGCTTATCAATCCGGAAGATTTTGTATCGTTGCCCTCAGGAGCAACCTTTACTTGGTCAAATGATAACACGGCAATTGGAATTGGGGCATCGGGAACGGGACAAATTCCAACATGGTCGGCCCCTCAAAATAGTTCTTCGAATACAATCTTAGGAACTGTAACTGTCTCTGCCCAATTGAATGATTGTCCCGGTGCGCAAGATATTTTTACAGTTTCAATCAACCCTGTCCCTGATTACACTTATAGCCTCAATCCAAGTTCAGGATTATCATGTGTTTCTCCTTTTGCTGAGATCAATGGATCTGTTATTCCGGCGGGATCAACCATATTTTGGTCGGGACCTGGAATTGTTTCAGGTCAGGGAACAGGAAGTATTACAATTAATACTCCTGGCAACTATGCTATCGTAATGACGGATCCTGCAACAGGGTGTTCTGGTAATGAGATTATCACAATGAATCCCCCAACTCAAATTAATATAACGTCTGCGCTTATCCAAAACGTTACTTGTGAGGGAGCTTCTGATGGAGAGATAACCGTAACAACAGATAATGCATCCGGCGTTACTTACGCTTGGAGTCCAAACGTAGGAACAGGGGCTTCTGTTTCGGGTTTATCACCGGGTGTTTATTCGGTCGTTGTTACCAGCGCGGATTTATGTACAGCAGACTCAACATTTACGATTTCAGAGCCTGATATAATAACTGTAATCATGATAGATAGTGTCGGTTCAGAATGTGGTGAAGCAAATGGGTCCTTAACGGTGTCAGCTTCTGGAGGTCAAGGAGGATTCACGTACGCATGGAGTAACGGTAATTCTGGAGCAACTAATAATGACATTGATGCAGGAAATTATACGGTTACCGTTACTGATGCCGTGGGTTGCACAATTGACGAAGTTTTCGACTTGGGATGTACAGAATTAATCCCAATTGTAATTCCTCAGTTAATTACGCCGAATGGAGATGGAAAAAATGACATTTGGATCATTCAAAATATTGAACAGTATCCCGAAATTAAAGTTTGGGTTTACAACCGATGGGGAAATTTAGTCCACCAAGCCCAACCCTATTTGAATGACTGGAATGGTTATTATACGCAGGGGGGCGGCGTAAATGGACCATTGCCTGCCGCTACCTACTTCTATTTGATAGACACAAATAAAAAATCACAGGACCCAATTAAAGGGTATTTAGAAATTCAACCTTAAGAATCAAAAAGATGAAAAAAATAATAGTTATTCTTATCGGTATTATTTCGCTGCATGCGAATGCTCAACAAGACGCACAATCGTCCATGTATTTTTTTAATCCGCTGAATTATAACCCGGCCTATGCGGGAAGTCGTGGTTCGTTAAATTTCACGGGAGTGCATCGTTCACAATGGGTGGGATGGGAAGGTGCTCCAAACACCCAGTTTTTATCCATTCATGCCCCGATTGCCCAAAAGCATATTGGCATTGGTGCAAGCATGAGTTATGATCGAATTGGCTCGCGAAGTGCGTATTCTGCAATGGCTAATTTCGCTTATCATTTACAGTTAAACTCGAAAGACCTTCGTTTGTCTTTTGGCGCCTCGGCTGGGGTTAATGGAAATCAGTATGACTTTAACGGATTGATTGTAACGGATCCTTCTGATCCGGCATATTTAAATGCTAATCGCTCCACGGCATCTCAATTTGGAGCTGGCATCTACCTCAATGGAAAGAAAGGATATTTAGGGTTTTCAGTACCTAAATTAATGCAGAGATCAATTGATGACAATACAGGCGAATCAATCATTCAGAGACATTATTACTTGGCGACAGGTTATGTCTTTCCCCTGAGTTCTGTAGTTGACTTAAAACCGTCTCTCCTTGCAAAATATACAGCAAATGCTCCTTTTACAATTGATGTAAACCTGTCAGCCCATCTATACAATATCTTGTGGATAGGAGGCTTGTATCGCTACAATGAATCGCTTGGCTTCAATACGTCTTATCAAATCAATGATAGACTTATGCTTGGGTACGCATATGACTATCCAATAAACAAATTGAATTGGCGAAATTGGGGAAGTCACGAGGTGGTTTTGAGCATCGATATTAAGGCAAAAAATAATGCATTCATTAGCCCTCGTTATTTTTAATTTAAAAACATAATTACACCATGAAAAGAGTATTTTTTCTGTTCTTTTTTTTAATTTTAACAAGTCTCTCTTTTTCACAATCGCTTAAAGAAAAATACGCGCAAAAATTATCCTCTGAACTGAGGTTCACTGAAGCTTATCCTGTTTGGTCTGAATTGTCGGAAAAAACCCTAAAAGCGAAAAATCAAAATTGGTCTATTTTGAGAAATACCATAACAGCGGCCTACAATGCTGAAAAGTACAAGGAGGCATTATTTTGGTCTCAAAAACTGGCCAGAAGCAATAAAATGGAGGAGAAAGATTGGATTAAATATTTATCCGTTTTACAAATCACAAATAAGCATTCTCGGCTTTCTCTTGTTGCGGATTCCGCCGCTCAAAGCTACCCGCAAAGTAAATTGATTCAGTCATGGAAAAAGAATATTCCTCTTATTCTGCAACAGCTTACGGAAATTTCAGAGTATAGCATTGCCAGCTTTCGAAACATCAAATCGGGTGAAGAATTTTGCGCTGTTCCCTATCAGGGAGGATATGTTTTGGTTTCTAACAGGAGAAATACTGGATTTGTGAATCGTAATTATTCTTGGACAGGGCAATTTTTCACAGATTTAGTCGCAATCGATAAATCAGACGATATCTCACAGGATGAGTTGTGGAAAGAAATAAAGCGAACGAATCCGCATGATGGTCCTATCGCTTTTTCCAGTGATAATAAAATAGCCATTTTGACTGTGAATAATCCCGAAATTGATAAAATTAATAAAGTAAAATTTTCAAGGCTTCTGCTCAAAATTTACCGCATAAACGACGGCAAATCAAGTGAAGCAGAGCAATTTCAATTCAATAATAAAGCTTATTCAGTTGGACATGGCGTTTTTGATTTGCAAGGAAACTTAATTTTTGCCTCTGATAAACCAGGGGGACATGGCGGCGTAGATCTTTACAAAAGTGAATGGAAAGATGGAAAATGGGGTGAACCCGTTAATTTGGGCGATAAAGTGAATACCGTTGGCGACGAGCTCTTCCCTTATGTTTCCAACGGGGGTATCCTTTATTTCTCATCAAATGGATGGCCAGGAAATGGTGGCTTAGATGTTTTTTATCAAGAAAATCAAAATACCGAGCCCAAACATATAGGAAACCCAATAAACTCTTGCGCAGACGATTTTGGAATTTACATTGATGAATTCACTGGTAAAGGATTGCTGTCATCCAACAGAAACGCATTCAAAGACGAAATTTATACCATCTCAAAACCTGTATTGGATATTGATGCTGAGGTTTCCTTGAGTACATGCGATAATATACCATTAAGATATAGGGATATCCTTGTTACAAATCTAAAAACTACTATTGAGCAAACGTATACAACAGATGAAAACGGAAAAATTTCAGTGAGGCCATTACAAAATTGCACCTATCAATTTGATTTTATTGGTGAAGGAAATATGGAGGCTTGTTCAACAGTAAAAACCTTTGACGCAGAAGGGACAATTCAAGTGAAATTAAGTTCTAATTATAAGGACTATAAGACGAGCGTTCAAATCGCTGACGAAAATGGAGAAAAAATAGATGGGGCAGAAATTACATATTATGCCAAGGGAACCATAATCAAGAAAACTGTTGTTTCGAAAGATAATTTACCCTTGGAAATAACTGCTCAAGAACTGGCTGAAACAGACTCAATTACTGCGAACAAAATCAATTTTCAGATGGGGACTTTAGTTTTAAGTGAAAATGGCGACTGCAACGCGGAAAGAATTTTAACCATAGTTATGAAAAGTTCATCGGGGTCATCAAGTAATGTTGCCGAGTTCGAAGGGACTATCATCTATTTTGATTTGAACTCAAGTTTTCACAATGTGAAAAACCTAAAAGAGTTAGATGCATTCATAAAGAAAATCAAAGGTGAACCAAGCTTAAAATTCAAAGTAGTATCTCATTGTGACCGAAGAGAAACAGATCAATATAATATTTGGTTATCAAAAAGGCGGATGATACGAACCATTGATTACCTAGTAAGTAAAGGCATTTCCAAGAGGAATATTACCGGGGAATTCCGTGGCGAAAGAGAGCCAGATATTAGGTGTGTTACTTGTTCTGAAGAAGAGTTCACCAAAAACCGTCGGACGATCATTTCGGTCCTTAAGTAGGCGGTACAAGGTGTACTTTCTTTGAAATTGCTTAAGGAAAATCGCCTATGAGAAGGATACCTTTAAGATAATTTTAGTCCTCAATTACTCTTTGTTTTTAGAGTCCATGTAAATGGTCACAGGACCATCATTGATTAATTGAATTTTCATATCGGCACCAAATACACCGGTTTTTATTTTATTGGGAAGATACATTCTGCAGGCATCTGTAAATAAATCATAGAGTCGTATGGCCATTTCTGGACGGGCGGCACGAATGTAGCTTGGTCGGTTTCCTTTCTTTGTTGAAGCATGCAGTGTGAATTGACTCACCAATAACAACTCTCCATCCACATCTTGAATGGACAAATTCATTTTTCCTTGCTGATCGTTAAAAATACGCAAGTTAAGTAGCTTAGAAACTAGATATTCTACATCCTCCTCTCGATCCTCATGTTCTACACCAATGAACACTACCATACCCTTTAAAATTTCGGCGTGAACAATTCCCTGAATTTTAAGTGTTGCCTCGCAAACCCGTTGAATGACTACTCTCATGCGTGTTCATTTCTGCGGTAGGGATCTTCGGTATTTTCCCCCATTAATTGCAAATAAGTCTGATATCGAGAAAGGGCGATTTCACCATTTTCTACTGCTTTTTTAACTGCACAACTTGGTTCGTTGAGGTGCTGACAATTGTGAAATTTACATTCGCCCATTCGGTGGCGCATTTCGGGAAAATAATGGCTGTAATGCGCCTTTTCTAAATCAATGAGACCGAAAGCACGTATACCTGGTGTGTCGATGACATAACCTCCACTCTTAACGGCATGCATTTCAGCAAAAGTGGTGGTGTGTTTGCCCTGTTCATGTGCCCGGGAAATTTCACCCGTACGGAGCGAAAGAGTAGAATCCACACTATTGACTAAGGTAGTTTTTCCAACGCCTGAGTTACCCGTGAATAGAACTTGTTTTCCTGAAATTTGTTCTTTTAAAAATTTTACATTTTCAGGTTTATCTCCACGAATGGAATAACAAGGATAACCAATAGTTTCATATAATTTCTGAAGCCGCTCTAATTCCTGTAATTCTTTCTCTCGCAATAAATCAATTTTATTGAATAAAATGGTTGTTGGAATTCGGAAAGATTCCGCGGATACAAGCATTCGGTCGACAAAAGCGAGTTGTGTTTCCGGAGATTTTAAGGTTACTACCAAATACATCCTGTCAATATTCGCAGCGATGATTTGCATTTGTTTGCTCAGATTTGTTGATTTTCGAACGATGTAATTATCGCGTGGAAGAACCTCGCAAATCGCATATTCTGTTGTATCGTCCTCGTAGTGAAAAGTTCGTTTTTCGATGAACACTCGATCTCCCGCTGCCACGGGATTGGTCGTTTTTAGTCCGTCAAGTCTCAATTTTCCTTTAATTCCTGCGGAGATAACTTCTCCGGAGGGCAGTAAAATGGAATACCATTTTCCTGTAGATTTCAACACGAGCGCTTGCATTAGACAAAGTTAAAATTCTTGCCGATCAAAGCTTCATCCTTTCTCACAATCTCAGACGATTTTTTACGTTTTTTAGTGGACATGGTATTATCTTCGTTCGTATGCTCAGAATTGTAGCGCTAATTATAGGTGTTCTTTCCATATCCTCCATGTCTGCTCAACTTGACTCTCGGCGGATGAAACAGGTGTTTGTGAAGCAAACAATTGAACTGGATAGTTTAAGTTTAGTGCCGGGTTCTTTGTCTATCTTCCGCCAAGGAGAAAAAATTTCTCCCACCCTTTATACGGTTTCGGAAATTCGTGCATTGGTAAAATTCAAATCAGAAATTAATGATTCTTTGTTGTTTCAATACCAAGTTTTCCCTTATGCCTTTGGAATGCGTTACCAATTACACGACACGAGTGAAATATTTTCACAAGAAAAAGGAGCAAGGGAGCTATTTCTCATAAATACATCGCAGTACTCTGTTCAGGATATATTCGGAGGTAAGGAATTGAGTAAAAATGGAAGTATTTCTCGAGGGGTCAATTTTGGTAACAGCCAAAACTTAGGAATTAACAGCTCATTGAACTTGGAATTAGCCGGTGATATCTCGCCTAACTTGAAACTACTGGCCTCTATTTCCGATGCAAATATTCCGATTCAACCCGATGGAAACACAAATAAATTGCAAGAGTTTGATCAGTTATTTATTCAAATATACAACGATAAAATAAAATTAATTGCCGGTGATTTTTGGCTTGACAGACCTAAAGGACATTTTTTAAATTACAAAAAACGGGGGCAGGGCTTGACATTTAACTATTCTTCAAAAGATTCACGCGGAGGCATTTGGAAAACGCAAGAAAGTGTTGCATTATCGAAAGGTAAATTTAATCGACAACTCATTCAAGGTCTTGAAGCAAATCAAGGACCTTATCGCTTGACAGGTGCAGACAACGAGCCCTTCATCGTAATCTTGGCGGGAACTGAGCGGGTATATATTGATGGAAAACTTCTGGAACGAGGGCAAGACCGCGATTATGTAATCGACTATAACAGTAGTGAATTGGTATTCACAACCCGTAATTTAATTACGAAGGATATCAGGATTGTGGTGGAATTTCAGTACTCAGATCAAAGCTATGCCCGATCCTTACTTCAATCGTCAACACACTACCAGCGCCAAGGGTTACAGGTGTGGTTGAATGCGTACCAAGAGCAAGATGCAAAAAATCAAAACTTACAGCAAGAATTATCACCTTCTCAAAAGTCTTTTCTTGCAGGTATAGGTGACAGCATTCAGTTAGCGCGCGTATCGAGTATTAACCAGGTCGCATACATCGAAAACCAATTGCTTTATGCAATGTCAGATTCCCTGGGTTATGACTCGATTTTAATTTTTTCAAAAGATCCTACCAATGCAACGTATCGCGTTTATTTCCAATATGTTGGCCCAAACAAAGGAGACTATGTTTTCAGCGAACAATTGGCGTTGGGAAAAACATACAAATGGGTTGCTCCGCTTGGAGGAATTCCCCAAGGAGATTACGCCCCTTCTCGTCAATTGATCACTCCTCGGAAGCGCCGGTTTGTCTCCTCAGGAGCAAGTCTACAATTAAATAAGAATAATTTATTAGAAACTGAAATCGCAATAAGTCAATACGACATCAATACATTTTCTAAACTCAACAATAAAGACGATATTGGGCAAGCAGGAAAAATGACATGGGAAAATGTACAAAATTGGAAGAAAGATAGCACACTTTTTCGATGGCGAAATACACTCGATGCAGAATGGTTGTCTACATCCTTTAATCCCGTAGAGCAGTTTCGTACCGTTGAATTTGACCGTGATTGGAACGTTCGTGGAAAAAATTATACCGGACATCAATTATTAGCCCAATTAAAGTCGAGTGTGGAAAGTGAAAAAAATGGCAAGATGAGTTTGTTCGGGCAGTATTATCAAGTGGGTGAGCAATTCAATGGGAGACGCTTATTTTCCGAAGGCAATTGGATTCAGAAAGGATGGAAAGCCTCCTGGGATGCTAGTTATTTAGATGCCAAATCAACTGAGGAAAACGGATTTATACGCCATCGAGCCAAGTTATCAAAAAATTTGGGAAAATTCACCGTCGGGTTCACAGACGACCAAGAATTGAACACATTTAAGACACAAGAACTCTTGAGTCAGCAAAGTTATGCGTTCTACGATTATCAATTTTTTATATCTACGGGGGACACATCCGTTCAGCAAGTCAAAATCTTTTTCCGAGAGCGCTATGATTGGCGTCCAGACAGTTTAACAACCTTAAAAAATGCGGCTAAGGCCCTTTCCTCGGGGCTGAATTATTCGGCAAAAGGGCTAAAGCAATTTCAAGTGAGCACGTTACTTGGTTGGCGTAAATTAGAAATAGTAGATAGCACCCTTCTTCAGCAGGACCCTGAAAATACAGCAATAGGACGTTTTGACCTTCAGTATAAATCAAAAAAAGGCGATATTACTCTGAACACCTTTTACGAAATTGGTGCAGGGTTGGAGCAAAAAAGAGATTTTGTATACATTAAGGTAAATGATGGGCAGGGTGTATACACGTGGATCGACTACGACGCCGACGGAGTAGAGGACTTAAATGAATTTGAAGTTGCACAGTTCATTGATCAAGCAGGGTACATTCGTGTATTTACACCTAGTAATGAATATATCAAAACATATAACAATGAATTTAATTCTGGCTTTTTCTGGAGGCCAGAAAGAAGATGGAATAATGAGGAGGGATTCTTCAAGTGGATCAGTATGTTTTCTGATCAAGCCCGATGGAGAGTCAATAAAAAAATTGGCTCCGCAAATTGGGCCAGCTTATTGAATCCCTTAGATGCAGCTTTAAATTCCCAAGATATGATCAGCGCCAATTCTAGTATTCGAAACAGTTTGTTTTTCAACCGTACGTCAGCACTGTTTTCAGGTGAATATGTAGTAAGCCAAAGTCAAACAAAAATATTATTGGCTTCCGGCTACGATGCAAGGTCGATACAAAGCCATGAACTCAATTTTCGTTGGAACTTTCTAAAAAAGTATATATCGGAGTGTAAAGTAGCAATGGGAAAAAAGGAGTCAGTTGTTGATTATACGCCAAATAGAAACTATTTCCTAAATTTTTGGAATATTCAATCGGAATTTGCATTTCAACCGTCTACGAATTTACGTTATGGCATTTCGTTTAGACGAGGAAATAAGCAAAATATTCAGGGAAATGAGACACTTCAATTACAGGAGTTTTCTGGGAATGCAAAGTGGAACCAAACCCAAAAAGGAAGTTTACAAGGAGAGCTGAAATATGTGAAAATGAATTTTTACGGATCATCAAATTCTCCCGTGGGATTTGATATGCTGGAAGCTTTACAGCCAGGAAATAATATGGTTTGGAATCTGAGTTATCAGTACTTTGTTTCAAAGAATTTACAAATGACCTTTCAGTACCTTGGGCGGAGAAATGAAAATTCTCGAACGATTCACACAGGGGGAATGGAGCTACGCGCATTCTTTTAATGAATTAACACCCGCGTTGCTAATTGCTTTGAAAAAAGTTCTTTTTTACCAAGTGTAAGCGATAATTTCTTTATTGCAACCTAAGCTAGAAACAATTTAGCTTTTTAGGTGTTTTTCTTCTTTGGCGTATAACGCATGAACAACCTAAACCAAACATACGATATTATTTTCTCGGGATTCGGCGCGAGTTCATGCCTTCTTATTCAGAAACTTCATAAAAATCAAGAACTTCTTGGAAAAAAAATATTGGTTATCGATTCCGCAGATAAGAGAAGTAACGACAAAACATTTTGTTTCTGGGCACAACCAACGGAGTCAATAGTGCAGGACTTACATGAGGTAATAACACACAGTTGGCAAGAGGTGTCTTTCGATGGGCTTCACACCGAAAGTATTTTTCCATTGAGGTATTATCACGTTGCGTGTGAAAGATTGTACGATTTAACCCGAAAGATACTATTAAACTATGATGTCGATTATGTACAAGATTACATAATTGATATGTATGAATCCGAACCGGTTTATGTAAAGACAACAAATGGGGAATATTTTGGCGAAAAAATCGTGGATGCGAGAACACCAAGTCTTGTGGACGCTACGAATCAAAAACAAAATATTTGGCAGTCATTTCTTGGCTTTAAAGTTAGTTTAACCGAAGGTGTTTTTCTCAAAAATGCGTGTACGCTAATGGACTTTTCCGTGGATCAGCATGAGTTCACGCAGTTTGTTTATGTCCTCCCATTTTCGAAAAATGAGGGTTTAATCGAATTTACGCGGTTTGGTAAAGAGGTAATAGAGGAAAAGTATGCTGCTGAGCAACTCAATCGGTACATAACTAAAAGATATGGGGCTTACACCATTGAGCACGTAGAAAGGGGAAAGATTCCAATGTTCATGGATATACCAACTCACCAACCCACCGAAAAGATTATTTCAATAGGATCAAGGGCAAATAATGTGAAGCCAAGCACCGGATATGCATTTAAAAACATGTATGACCATGCCCAACGTATAACGTTGAATAACGGCAAAAAAAACAATCGTGTCCCCGCACCTTTAAGATTCAGATTTTACGACAGCTTATTGATTTACATTTTGTCAGTTTGGCCTCGCTTTGGAAAATCAATTTTTGAGCGACTATTTACTGTCAAATCAACGCGTTTCATTCTCAACTTCTTGGATGAAAAAACGAAAGTTCGTGAAGATATTTCGATGTTTTATAAGTTGCCGATCGGAATATTTCTTAGGGCATTACTTTTTTCTTTTTTCGATAAAATCAAACCTGTTGCTGCTGTTATTGTGATTTCTGCATGTTATTTCCTCTTGTCGGCCATCGTGCCAAATCATGCCAATAACGTGATGTATGGATTGTTATTTGTTGGCATGCTTTTAATTGGAATACCTCATGGGGCCTTGGATTATAAGTTAGGTGTACTCTCCAAAAACCAAAATATAAACTTGTCTTTTGTATTAAAATACTTAGCCATTATGGCCGCGGTGTATGCCATTTGGTTGCTCTCCCCGATGATTTCCTTGTTGTTATTTATACTGTATTCGGCATGGCATTTTGGACAGACAGATATTACGGAGTGGAAGATTGATTCGCCATTTATCGGATTTCTGTGGGGCTTGCTTTTTTTTACTGCCTTGCTCTCCTCTCATGTTACTGAACTCAATCAAATCCTACAGTCTTTAGAAATTGGGGTTTTATCGGACAGTCCAGTATGGAAATTACTATTTTTAGGTGCTATTGTTAGTGCATTGCTCATATCCCTGAGAGTTAGAAACATTTCCTTGGCCATTTTGACCCTCTTGCTTTGTGTGAGCTATTACATGCCGGTTGTAATCGCATTTTCCATTTATTTCGTTTTTCACCACAGCTGGATGGGATGGACTCACCTGAAAGCGTCGCTTCATCAGACCAACTCCAGTTTATTTGTTTCTGCATTACCTTTCAACGCGGGAGCCCTATTGCTTTTTGCTGTTTTATTTATGAATGTTGGCGAAAGTTTTACATTCAATTTAGCAATGATTTTCGTATTTATTTCCTGTATAAGTTTCCCACACGTTTTTTGTATGCACTTTTTCTACAAGAATAGAACCCTTAAATAAAATCTTTCTATAAATCAAATTTAATACCTTGTGCTAAGGGCAAACTGTCTGAGTAATTGATGGTGTTGGTTTGCCTTCTCATGTAGATTTTCCATGCATCGGAACCTGACTCTCTTCCCCCTCCTGTTTCCTTTTCTCCACCGAAAGCACCACCAATTTCTGCTCCCGATGTTCCAATGTTTACATTCGCAATTCCACAATCGGAGCCGGCATGCGATAAAAATGCCTCCGATTCTTTTAGGTTATTGGTCATAATAGCAGAGGATAGCCCCTGAGGAACTCCGTTTTGAAGTGCTATGGCCTCATGTACGTCACCGGAATATTTTATGACATAAAGAATAGGAGCAAATGTTTCATGTTGCACAATGGAATAATGATTCTCTGCCTCGATGATGCACGGTTTCACATAACAGCCAGATTCATAACCTTCACCGCTAAGAACTCCGCCTTCCACTACAATCTTTCCACCTTCTTTTTTTGCTTGTTCAATTGCATTCAAATAGTTGTTTACAGCCTCCTTATCGATGAGAGGTCCCACGTGATTGTCTTGATCCAATGGATTCCCAATTTTTAATTGTTGATATGCCTTAGCAAGGGCTTCTTTTACAGTATTGTAAATAGACTCATGAACGATTAGTCTCCGTGTAGATGTACATCGTTGACCGGCAGTGCCTACAGCACCAAAAACGGCTCCTGGCACTACCATCTTTAAGTCAGCACTTGGTGCAATAATGATGGCGTTATTTCCCCCAAGTTCAAGCAGCGATCTTCCTAAGCGTTGTCCAACTACTGCACCTACGGATTTCCCCATGCGGCTAGAGCCTGTGGCAGAAACCAAAGGAATTCTTGGGTCATTTGCCATTACTTTTCCAATTTCAGCACCACCAATTACCAATCCCGAAACTCCTTCGGGTACGCCGTTTGCGTCAAATACCTCTTTTGTGATGTTCTGACACGCAATGGCCGTGAGGGGTGTTTTTTCAGAGGGTTTCCAAACGCATACATCGCCACATACCCAAGCGAGTGCTGTATTCCAGTTCCATACAGCGACAGGAAAATTAAAAGCAGAGATAATTCCGACAATTCCCAACGGATGGTACTGTTCGTACATTCGGTGACCTGGACGCTCGGAATGCATGGTTAACCCGTAAAGTTGCCGTGACAAACCCACAGCGAAATCACAGATGTCAATCATTTCTTGCACCTCACCCAAGCCCTCTTGAAGGGATTTCCCCATTTCGTAAGAAACTAATTTTCCAAGCGGATACTTGTATTCCCTGATTTTTTCCGCAAGTTGCCTGATAATTTCTCCTCGTTTAGGAGCTGGCCACGCTCTCCATAATTGAAACGCCTTTTGAGCTTTTAAAATCACAGCCTCGTAATCTACTGCTTTGGCGGCATGCACTGTGGCAATTTTCTCGCCGTTAACAGGCGAATAAGAGTGAATTTCCTCACCATTTGTTTGAAGCCATTCCCCTCCAGCTGAAGCGCCCTTATTAATCTTTTCAATACCAAGTTTGGTAAGAATATCTTGAATTTCGGTAATTGCAAGTTCCATGGATTATTTTTCTGCAAAGGTAAGCGAAAATTACTGTTATTTGAGGTTTAAGGAAATGTTGACCAGAGTTTCAAAGATAAGTTGATACATATCTATTAAAACTGGTAAATCACGTTATAAAGCCACATTTTTTAAAAATTGGGGCTTCGCCCTAAACCCCAATTATCAAATTATCAAATAAATTATTTTATGATTTTTGCTGCGTTCGGAAGCCCTCAAAAAAGTTGGGTTCTGCTCTCCTTTATCGCAAAAATTCTAATCCCTAAGGCAATGAACCGAGAACCCATTTCCCTTAAAGGATTTTACCCTGTTTACACTGCCATTGGTGTAATTCAGGAAGCGGTTCCAGGCATCGTTCGTAACGTACTCCGTAGAACTCCACCCCCTTAAAATCGCGAATATCGAACCTCAAATATTCAAGTTGTTTTTCAGTTAATCATGGATTTAGCAAAAGATACAGGGGGACAAAGCAAAGGTACTCATTACTTTTCACTTTAGTGTTTGGTAATAGCTATAGAGCTCCTGTTGGGCGTGAAATGGTGGTAAATTTCTTTTTCTATATCTGGTTTTTGAATCGGAGGAAATTAATCGTGCTTTAACGCTTCCTTTCCATTGGAAATCAAAAATACGATTGAGTTGCATTTGAATTTCTTTAGAATTTATAAAAACACCAACTTCAATCCGGTTATCGAGATTTCGTTCCATCAAATCAGCGGAAGTAATGATATATGTTGGCTTACCAGCGTTGTCAAAAATAAAAAACCGTTCGTGTTCTAGGTAGCGATCTACGATGCTTATAACTTCAATATTTTCACTCAATCCTTTTACGCCTGGTTTCAAGCAACAAATTCCTCGAACGATTAATTGTATTTTTACCCCTCTTTTGGATGCTTCGTATAATTTTTCAATTATTTTCTTGTCTGTTAAGTTATTGAGTTTCATCCGAAATGCTCCGGGTTGTCCTTTTATGACGTGGGTAATTTCCCTGTCGATAAGGCTAAACAATTTTCGTCTCACGTTAAATGGGTACACGAGTAAATGCTTGTGAGTTGTTCGTTCTAAATTATTTTCAATAAGTCTAAATACGCGATTCACCTCTAACCCAATCTCCCTATTTGCTGTTAACAGTGCAACATCTGTGTAAATTGTGGAGGTTCTTTCGTTAAAGTTCCCTGTTCCAATGTAGCTAATAAAGTGTTCTTTTTTGCCAGAAATCCTTGTAATTTGTAAGAGTTTTGAATGCACTTTTAATCCAGGTA
>Ga0194129_10002726_pt1 | contig 25978 bp, 23 predicted proteins | sample TA2KigCa35mmetaG_FD_150862 | JGI IMG/M metagenome (GOLD analysis project Ga0194129, IMG submission 150862) | Freshwater microbial communities from Lake Tanganyika, Tanzania - TA2015038 Kigoma Deep Cast 35m | ecosystem: Environmental > Aquatic > Freshwater > Lake | place: Tanzania: Lake...
CGCCGGTGATGCTCGAGCTGCAGCGCGGTGAGTCGTCGGTGGTGGTGCACGCCCTGCCCCTGCTCGCGGCCACCGACGTGGTCGGTGCGATCGTGCTGATGCGGGACGTGACCGACCTCCGCCACCGGGACCGCATGCTCGTGACGAAGGACGCCACGATCCGGGAGATCCACCACCGGGTCAAGAACAACCTGCAGACCATCGCGGCGTTGCTGCGGCTCCAGGCCCGCCGCCTGCAGTCGGACGAGGCCCGGGCGGCGCTCGAGGAGTCGGAGCGGCGGATCCGGGCCATCGCCGTGGTCCACGAGACGCTCTCGCGCGACGCGTCCGACGTCGTGCCGTTCGACGAGATCGTGCGGCCCCTGGCCCGCCTGGTCGAGGAGGCATCGGGCGGTCCCGACTTCCCCATCCGGATCGAGGTGGAGGGGCAGGTCGGCGACCTGCCCGGCGACCTGGCCACGCCGCTCGCGGTCGTGCTCAACGAGCTGGTGCAGAACGCGGTCGACCACGCCTTCCCCCCCGGCCGGAGCGCGGCCGGGGCGGGGCGGGTGCGGGTCACCCTGGCGCGCGATGGGGACGACGCCGTCGTGGTCGTGGCCGACGACGGCGTCGGCCTCCCGCCCGGGTTCACCCTCGACGCCCCGGCGGGGCTCGGCCTCTCGATCGTCCACACGCTCGTGACGACCGAGATGGGCGGCTCGCTCGAGCTCGTCGACGACCGCGGTGCCCGGGCCGTGGTGCGGGTCCCGGTGGGGGGCCCCGACGACGACTGACGCCGCCGGGTGCCACCGGATCCCGGCGGATCAGGCGGTGGCGCGCTGGGTCGCGACCCAGCCCTTGCGGAGCTTGCGTCGCTCTTCCTCGGTGGTGCCACCCCAGATGCCCGCCTCCTGGTTGGTGGCCAGGGCGAACTCGAGGCACTCGGGGGCGACCTGGCAGGCCGTGCAGATCCGTCGGGCGGTCTCGATCTGCTCCTGGGCGTTGCCGGTGACGCCGATGGGGAAGAACACGTCGGGGTCGGACTCGCGGCAGGCCGAGCGGCTGCGCCAGCTCTCGGTGTTCCAGTCGTGGGTGCGGATCCAGGTGAGGGCCACGGTGTCGATCTTTCGTCGGTGGGTGAGGGTGCGGCCTGCGGCGCAGGACCGGGGCCGCTCGCCGTCCTCGGGAGATCCCTCGAGGCGGGTGGAGGCGGGTGAACGACACTAGGGGGTGCGGCCCCGGCGCACAAGGCCTCTGACCTGGGCTTTTGTGACTTCGTCCCCTGTCGTCCCCAGCCGGGGTCCCGTTCATCCCCAGGAGATCCCCAGGCGGCCCCCGGATCGGGCCCCGTCGTCCCCGCGCGCGCCCGGGTTCTCCCGGGTGGTCGCCGGGTTGTCCACACTTCCGGCCCGGTTGTCCCCAGGCCGCCCGGCCCCGCCTCCCCCGGGGGTCAGCCCGGGGGAGGGCCGGAGATGGCGGGGGACGGCAAGGGGATGGCCGATTTCTCCCCAGGGAGCCACCAGAATTCCCCAGAAACCCCCCAGGTGCCCCGTGCGCCCCGTGCGCCCCGTGTCCCGTCCCGCCCCCGTCACCCTCGTCCCGAGGAGCCTCGTGACCCGACCGCTCGTCCTGGCTCATCGGGGCGCCCGCCGCCGGGCGCCCGAGAACACGATCGAGGCCTTCGCCGTCGCCCGCGACCTCGGGGCCGACGGGATCGAGCTCGACGTCCGCCGGACCGCCGACGGCGTGCTCGTGCTGCACCACGACCCGGGCCCGGCCGACGGGCCGGTGCTGGCCATGGTCGCCCACGCCGAGGTGGCCGCCCGGTTCCCGGCGATCCCCACGCTCGAGGCCGCGCTCGACGTCGCCGCCGGCCTGCTCGTGAACGTCGAGATCAAGAACCTGCCCTGGGAGCCCGACTTCGACCCGGACGAGTCGGTGGCCGAGGCGGTGGTGGCGCAGGTCCGGGGGCGGGGCGCCACCGACCGTGTCCTCGTGTCGTCGTTCCACCTGCCCACGATCGACCGCGTGCACGAGCGGGCACCGGAGCTTCCGACCGCCTACCTGTTCATGGTCGGGACCGACCTCGCCGCGGTCGTCGACCTCGCGGTCGAGCACGGGCACGAGGCGCTCCATCCCGACGTCCGCGCCCTCGCCGACGCCGCCGGTGCGGATTTCGTCGCGCGCGCCCATGAGCGGGGCCTCGCCGTGAACGTGTGGACGGTCAACGACCCGGCCGAGATCGCGCGGATGGCCGATCTTGGGGTCGATGCCATCGTCACCGACGTTCCCGACGTCGCGTTCCAGGTACTCGGCCGCTAGCTGCGGGTCCCCGCCCCCGGTCGGACGGGGAGCACGACCCGCAGCGCATCGGGGGCGTAGCGCACGTCGAGGGTCGCGGTGGTCCCCAGGTGGTCACCGTCGACCTGCCAGGGGAACGCGCCGTCCGGCGCCTCCAGCCGCAGCGCGTGGACGTCGCGGAGCTGCACCACCTCGCGCGTGTGCTGGAGGTGGCGGGCCCGGCCCACCGACGAGCCGAACGCGCCGACTGCGTCGCGGAGCCGGAGCCGGGTCATCGAGGTCACGGCGAGCGGCCGGTCGGGCCCGGCGTCGGGGGTCAGGAGCATTCGGCGCGGCCCGACGTACGAGTACGGCGCGAGGTTGGAGACCACGGTGAAGCGGGCGGCGTGGTGCTGCCCGTCCGGGGTGGTGACGTGGACGACCGGGGTCGCCCGGTCCACACCGTGGGCGAGGGTCCGCAGCGTCTGCCAGGCGAAGGCCGGATGCGCGGCGATGCGCTTGACCCGCGGGTCGAGCCGCTCCATGCGTGCGACCACCGCGGCGTCGAAGCCGGCACCGAGGTGGCACAGGAACGGCCGGTCACCGGCGAGGCCGATCCCGAGCGGACGGACCGGGTCGGTGCCCAGGGCGACGAGCAGCGCGGCGAGTGCCGGGCGGAGGCGGTTCGGGAAGCCGACGGCCCGGGCGAACACGTTGGTCGAGCCCCCGGGGAGGGCGGCCAGTGCCGTCGCGGTGCCGAGGAGGCCGGCCGCGGCTTCGTTGAGGGTGCCGTCGCCGGCGGCGACGACGACGACCTCGATCCCGTCGGCCGCCGCCGCCGCAGCGAGCGCGGTCGCGTGCCCCCGGGCCTTGGTCGCCACCGTGTCGACCCGGTGGCTCGCGGCCAGGCCCGCCTCGAGGTGGGCCCACCGGGCCGGCGTCATCGACGACGCCTTCGGGTTGACGAGGAGCCGCACGCGCACGGCCGCAATCTACGACGCCGCCTCGTACGATCCACGGGCGATGGCACACGACGCTCCCGGCCCCGACGCGGTGCGGGCGGTGACCGAGGAGATCGTGGCGTGCCGGGCCTGCCCCCGCCTCGTCGGCTGGCGCGAGCAGGTGGCCCGGGAGAAGCGGGCGGCCTTCCGGGCCGAGGACTACTGGGGCCGCCCGGTTCCCGGCTTCGGTGACCCCGGTGCCCGCCTGCTCGTGCTCGGGCTCGCGCCGGCGGCCCACGGGGGTAACCGGACCGGCCGGGTGTTCACCGGCGACCGCTCGGGCGACTGGCTCTTCGCCGCGCTGCACCGGGCGGGGTACGCGAGCTCGCCGGTGTCCGAGCGGGCCGGCGACGGCCTGGCGCTCACCGACTGCTACGTGGCGGCGGCGGTGCGGTGCGCCCCTCCCGCGAACGCGCCCACCCCGCAGGAGCGCGACACATGCCTGCCCTTCCTGGCACGCGAGCTCGACGCGCTCACGCGGCTCTCGGTGGTCGTCACGCTGGGTGGCTTCGCCTTCGATGCGCTGTGGCGCGTGCTCCTCGCGCAGGGTGAGTCCCGCCCGGTGCCCCGCCCGAAGTTCGGGCACGGGGTGGAGGTCGCGTCGGCGCGCTACACGATCCTCGGGTGCTACCACCCGAGCCAGCAGAACACCTTCACCGGTCGCCTGACCGAGCCCATGCTCGACGCGGTGTTCGCCCGGGCCCGGGCCCTGACCGGCTGACCGCCGGATCGCCGGACCGCCGGATTGCCGGATCGCCGGACGGGCGGCGTCACCCCAGGAGCGAGTCGAGCTCACCGACGAAGTAGACGACGGCGATCGCGCCGAGCACCGACGCGACGGCGATCCGCAGCGTGCGCTCGGTCGCCCGGAGCGCGAGGTGGGCGCCGATCCGTGCGCCGGGGATGACCCCGATCGTCAGCGGCAGCGCGTACTGCCAGTCGACGTGCCCCAGTGCGGCGTGGGTGACGAGGCTCGGGACGGAGAGCGCGCCCACGCAGGCGAGCGACGTCGCGATCGCCGCCTTGAGGGGCAGGCGCATCCACGACGTGAAGAGCGGGACGAGGAGGATCCCGCCCCCGATCCCGAGCAGACCGCTGAGGGCGCCGGCGGCGATCCCGGCGGTGGCGCAGTAGGGCACCCCGGCCCGCTCGACCAGCGGCGCGGCTGGCACGGCGGGCCGGTCGGCGGCGACGACGGCCGGGGCGCGGGGTGGGAGGGCCAGCCGGAACGAGGTGAACGCGAGGAGGACGGCGGTGGCCAGCATCAGGAGGTGCCCGTCGCCGGGGACGAGGTCGGTGGTGAGCGCGCCGCCGACGGCGGCGAGGATCCCGAACCCGGCGGTCCAGGCGAACACCCGCCAGCGGACCAGGCCCTCGCGGGCGTAGCGCAGCGTGCCGCTGATGGCCGACGGGAGGACCGAGGGGATGGTCGACCCGACCGCGTCGATCGGCGTCGCGCCGAGGGCCCGGATCACGGGCGTGGAGACGACCGCACCGCCCACCCCGAACATCCCGGACAGGATCCCGGTCGCGACCCCGGCGAGCACGCCGATGAGGAACCCACTCAGACCCGCCACGCGGGCGGAGGCTACCGTGCCGGGTGATGCCGACCCCGTCCCTGCGCGGTGTGTACGTCCCGCTGATCACCCCGTTCGCCGCCGACGGCTCGGTGGCGCTCGACGCGCTGGAAGGCCTCGCGTCGGGGTACCTCGACGCCGGCGCCGCCGGGTTGGTCCCGCTCGGGACCACCGGGGAGGCACCCCTGCTCGACGCCGACGAGAAGCGGGCCGTGGTCGAGGTGTGCGCCCGCGTCGGCCGGGAGCGGGGCGCCCAGGTGATCGTCGGCTCGGGGTCGAACAACACCGCGGCGACACTCGCGGCCACCGAGGCGTACGCCGCGGTGGCCGGGGCCACCCACGCGATGATCGTCGTGCCGTACTACGTCCGGCCGAGCCAGGCCGGCATCGTCGCCCACGTCCGCGCGGCGGCCGACGCGAGCCCGGTGCCGGTGGTGGTGTACAACATCCCGCTGCGGACCGGCCGCGTGCTCGAGGCCGCCGGCATGCTCGAGCTCGCCGCCCACCCCAACGTCGTGGGGGTCAAGCAGGCGGTCGACGGGATCGACGTCGCGACGCTCGAGATCCTGGCCCGGGCCCCGGCCGACTTCGCCGTGCTCGGCGGTGACGACCCCTACCTGCTCCCGACGGTGCTCATGGGCGGCGCCGGCGCGATCTGCGCGTCGGCGCACGTGTGCACCGCGCACTTCGTCCGCATGATCGAGTGCGGGCTCGCCGGCGACATCGCTGGCGGGCGCCTCCGCCACGAGGCGCTCCTCCCGGTGGTGCAGGCCTGCTTCGCCGAGCCGAACCCGGCGGTGTTCAAGGCCGTGCTCCACGCCCAGGGTCGGATCCCGACCCCCGATCTCCGGCTCCCGCTGCTCGCGGCGAGCGCTGGCGCGCGCGACGCCGCGCTCGCGGCGATCGACGCCGCCGAGGCGCAGATCGCCGGAGGCTGACCCGCCCGGGCGACGGGCCGGTCAGCGGCGCAGCAGCTCGGCGACGCGGAAGGCGAGATCGAGCGACTGCCGGGCGTTGAGCCGGGGGTCGCACATGGTCTCGTAGCGCTCCTCGAGGTGCTCGTCGAGGACCTCGTCGGAGCCACCGAGGCACTCGGTGACGTTCTCGCCGGTGAGCTCCACGTGCACGCCGCCGGGCGCGACGCCCGCGGCGTCGCAGGCGGCGAAGAACCCCTCGATCTCGCGCATGATGTCGTCGAGGCGGCGGGTCTTGTAGCCGCTCGCGTGGGTGAACGTGTTCGCGTGCATCGGGTCGCAGGCCCACACCACCGGGTGCCGGGCGGCGGTGACGTCGCGCAGCACCGGGGGGAGGGCGTCGCCGACCCGGTCGGCGCCCATCCGGGTGAAGAGCACGAGGCGCCCGGGGCGCCGGTCCGGGTTCAGCCGGTCGCAGAGGGCCACCACGTCGTCGGGGGCCACGTCGGCGCCCAGCTTCACGCCGATCGGGTTCTCGACCCCGGCCAGGAACTCCACGTGGGCGGCGTCGAGCTGGCGGGTGCGCTCCCCGATCCAGAGCAGGTGCGCCGAGCAGTCGTACCAGTCGCCGGTGAGGCTGTCGCGCCGGGTGAGGGCCTCCTCAAACCCGAGGAGCAGGGCTTCGTGGGCGACCCAGAAGTCCACCTCGTGCAGGGTCTCGGTACCGAGGTCGATGCCGCAGGCGGCCATGAAGCGCAGGGCCCGCTCGATCTCGTTGGCCAGGGCCAGGTAGCGCTGGCCCTCCCGGCTCGACGCGACGAACTCCTGGTTCCAGGCGTGGACGCGGGTGAGGTCGGCGAAGCCGCCCTTGGTGAAGGCGCGCACCAGGTTCAGGGTCGACGCCGACTGGTGGTAGGCCTGCACGAGGCGGCTCGGGTCGGGGCGGCGGGCGGTGGCCTCGAACGCGAAGTCGTTGACGGTGTCGCCCCGGAACGACGGCAGCTCGACGCCGTCGCGGGTCTCGGTGGGCGACGAGCGGGGCTTGGAGAACTGCCCGGCCATGCGGCCCACCTTCACCGTGGGGACGCCGCTGCCGTAGGTGAGCACCACCGACATCTGCAGGATGATCTTGAGCTTGTCGCGGATGGCGTCGGCCGAGAACGCCGCGAACGACTCGGCGCAGTCGCCCGCGACGAGGAGGAACGCCCGGCCCTCGGCCGCGGCCGCGAGCTGCTCCGAGAGGCTGCGGGCCTCGCCGGCGAAGACCAGCGGGGGCTGGCGCCGCAACTCCGCGAGCGCGGCCTCGAGGGCGTCGGGGTCGGGCCAGTCGGGTTGCTGCGCCGCGGGGCGGTCACGCCAGCGGTCGGGGGTCCACTCGCCGGAAGGCGGGGCGGCGGAGGTCACGTCGTCGGAGGACACAGGCAGGCTGGGCATCGGGGCTTCCGGTCGGGTGGGTCCGGGTGGGGTCGGACGCGGGCTAGAGATAGCCGCTGGGCGGGTTCGGCCCCCCCGGCTGCGCCAGCTCGAGGGCGCGCCGACGGCGCATCTCCTCGAGTTGGGACTGGGCGACGGCCTGCTGGGTGAACAGCGTGGCCTGGATGCCGTGGAACAAGCCCTCGAGCCAGCCGACGAGCTGGGCCTGGGCGAGGCGCAGCTCGGACTCGGTCGGGGTGTCCTGCTCGAGCGGGAGGACCACCTCGGCGAGCTCCGCCTGCAGGTCGGGGGACAGCACCGACTCGAGCTCGGAGAGCGACTTCTCGTGGATCTCGCGCAGGCGACGCCGCCCGGCGTCGTCGAGCGGGGCCCGGCGCACCTCGTCGAGCATCGACCGCACCATCGACGCGATCCGGATCAGCTTGGTCGGCTGGGTGACCTGCTCGGCCGTCTCGTCGTCGCCCCCGGTCTCGCCGTCGCTCGCGAGTCCGGCCCGCGCGAGGTCGGCGGACGGCACCAGGATCTCGGGGCGGACGCGTTCGCGTTCCATGGTCTCGTCGTCGCTCATGGAGGGCTCCCGATCGGCGGCCCTCCATCGTAGGGACTCGCGGCCGATTCCGGGCCACCCCGTTTCCCCGGCCCGGACGCGGCGGGTGAGGGTCCCGGTCGGATCCCTCCGGTCGGACCCCTCCGGTCGGACCCGCTCAGCCGGGGGCGCCGGGCAGGGTCGGCACCTGCCCGCGGCCGGCGTCGGTGCGGGGCCCGGGGACCCGGTGGAACTCGAACGGGGTCGGCGCCCTACCGGGCTGGCACACCCAGCAGGTGCCGCTGGCCTCGGCCGGGGCCCGGGCGGCGGTGACCACCGCCTCGGCGATCTGGGCGGGGTCCATGAGCGGGAACCCGGCGGCGTCGAGGGCCCCTCGGATCTCGGGGCCCAGGATCGCGGTGTCGGTGAGGCCGGGGCACACGGCGTGGGCGGCGATGCCGTCGGCGGCCAGCGTGGGGGCGATCGACCGGACGAGGCCCACCACGGCGTGCTTGGTGAGCGCGTACACGGGGTCGGGGGCGAAGCCCATGAGCCCGGCCAGGGACGCCGTGGCCACGATGACCCCGCCGCCACGGGCCCGCATCGCCCGGATCGCGGCGCGGGCGCTGAACACGACGCCGTCGACGTTGGGGCCGAGGATCCGCCGGTACTCGGCGTCGTCGAGCAGGGTGAGGTCGGCGACGCCGATGGCGATGCCGGCGTTGCAGACCGCCAGGTCGGGCCCACCGAGGCGGTCGGCGCACTCGGCGAACGCGGCGTCGACCTGAGCGGCGTCGCCGACGTCGGCCACGACGGCGATGCCGCCCACCTCGACCGCCACGGCGTGGGCCGCATCGGCGTCGCGGTCGACGACGCAGACGCGCATCGCCTCGGCGGCGCACCGCAGCGCCACCGCCCGCCCGATCCCCGATCCGCCCCCGGTGACCAGCGCGACCTTGCCGTCGAGTTCCATGCGCGCACCGTAGCCCGGGGTGCGCGGCGCCAGCCCTGGCGGTGCCGTTCCCGAGCCGTGCTATGACGTGTGCGTGCGGTTCTCGCTCTCCCTGCCGCTCCTCAAGGACCGGTCGGCGACCGACCCGTACCGCGAGACCTACGACCTCGCGGTCATCGCCGAGGAGTGCGGGTTCGACACCGTCACCATCGGCCACCACCACTTCATGCCCGGGAACCTGGCCGACCCGCTCACCTTCCTGGCCGCGGTCGCGGCACGCACGTCGACCGTGCGGGTGGGGACCGGGATCTTCCAGCTGCCGATCCACAACCCGGTGCGGGTGGCCGAGCAGGTGGCGACGATCGACGAGGTGTCGGGCGGCCGCGTCTCGCTCGGCGTCGGGCTCGGGTGGTGGCCGCTCGAGTACGAGGTGATGGGCTCGGACTTCGCGACCCGGGGCGCGCGGATGGAGGAGGCGCTCGCCATCATGAAGCAGGTCTGGACCGAGGAGCGCACGAGCTTCTCGGGCCGGTTCTGGTCGTTCCCCGAGCTCACCGTGCACCCTCGCCCCGTGCAGCAGCCGCACCCACCGCTGTGGGTTGCGGGTGTGGCCGACGCCGCGGTCGACCGTGCCGCCCGCCTCGGCGACGCGTGGGTGTGCGGGCCGGTGCAGTCGCTGGCGAAGGCGCAGTCGTGCCTCGAGGTGTACCGCGCGGGCTGCGACCGGGAGGCCCGGGCCCCGGCGTGGATCCTGCGCCGGTACGCGTGGGTCGGCGCGGACCGTCGGCACGTGATGGACGAGGTGCTGCCCGCGTACGTGGACGGGCTCATGGAGCACTGGCGCGAATCGGTCGAGGACGACGTCGAGCGGGCGCTGTTCGCCCGGATCGACGCGGGCGACGACGTCGGACCCGAGGAGATCGCCGCCGACCGACTCGTCTACGGCGCCCCCGACGACGCCGTCGCGCAGATCGCTCGCTACCGGGACCTGACCGGCTGCGACCACGTGCACCTGGCGTTCGGTGCGGGACTCCCGGCCGACACCGGCATGGCGTCGCTCGGGGACTTCGCCGACATCGCGACCATGATCCGGCTGGTGGGCCGCAAGGTGATCCCGGCGTTCGCATGAGGCCCGCAGCCACGCGGCCCACGGTGTGGGTGTGCGGCACCGACCGGATCCTGGGCCGCCCGCCCCGGGGGAGCGATCCGGCCTGGCTGCCGACGGGTCCCGACGACCTCGTGCTGCGGGCCGCGCTGCGCACCGACGCCGACGGGCGCGCCGCCTGGGACGCGTATTGCAGGCGGGTCGGGGGCCTCCCCCCGGAGCACGAGCGGCTCCTGCCCCTGATCGCGGCCACCCGGGCGGCCGACAGTCCCGACGGGCCCCTGCTCGCCCGGGGCCGGGACCTGCGGCGCCACACCCGGGCCCGCCTCCGCTGGCTGGTGCACGTGACGGCCCCGGTCCTCGGTGATCTGGGTGCGGACGGGCGTGGGGTGATGGCACTGAAGGGTCTTCCCCTCGCGCTCCGGCACTACGGGGATCCGGGTCTGCGCCCACTGCACGACGTGGATGTGCTCGTGCGACCACGCGACTTCGATGCGGCCCTCCGCCGTCTCCGGGCCCGGGGCTACACGACCCGCGTCGTCGTGGATCCCGCCTTCGTCGTCGACGCGCGCGCCGTGGACCTGCAGGCACCCGGAGACGGTCCGGCCCTGGACCTGCACTGGCAGGTGCACCGGTCGGTCGCGCTTCCCGGGGCCCCGGCGGCCTGGGGCCGTCGGTTCTTCGATCGCGACCGAGCCGACGACCCGGTCTGGGCCCGCTCGGTGCCCTTCGACGTGGGGGGAACCGCCGTGCGGGCGCCCTCGGCGGCCGACCTGCTCGTGCACGTCATCGCGCACGGCGCCGCGGTCGGCCGGGAGCCCGCACTGCGCTGGGCGGCCGATGCCGCCGTGCTGATCCGGGGTGGCGGCATCGACTGGGACGTCGTGGTGGCGGACGCGTCGCGTCGCGGAGTGACGCCCGACGTCGCCGATGCGCTCGGGTACCTCGCCGACGCGCTCGGCGTACCGGTTCCCGCTGACGCGCGCGCCCGGCTCGACGCCACGGCGCCGGGCCGCCGAACCGCGGTCGCTTATGCGGTCCGGACCGGACCACCTCCACCGCGGCGCATGCGACTGCGTCGCCACGTGCTCACCTGGACGGCCCGGACCGCCACGGAGCCGCTCGGGACCTCGCTCGTCGCGATCCCCCGGTACGCCGCCGCCCTCGCACGGCGGGACCGGACCGGTGCGACGGATCCCGGGACCCCGACGCCGTGACCGTCGACCCGCGCGCAGTCGCGGTGATCGACGCCGGGTGGCCCGACCCGACCCGATCCGCAGGGGAGCGCGCGACGGTGGACCTGATCGACGCGCTCGTCGCCCGGGGGGACGCGGTCACGGTCGTGGGTCTCGGGCGTGACCCGCGCGGACGGGCCGACCTCACGGCCATGCTCGCGTCGCGTAGCGCACGCGTGCACCCGGCGGTCGGGCCCGCGGCGGTCGCAACGGTGCTCGACGCCGAGCGGTGCGGCCTCGTGTTCGTGCAGCGCCCCGGCCCGATGGTCCACGTCGCGCCCGTGCTCGCGGCGCGCCCCGAGGTCGCGGTGGTGCACTGCGGGCACGATCTCCACGCCGAGCGCCTCGGGGCCGAGGCGGCGGTGCTCGGCACCGACCCCCGGCGGGCCCGCCTGCTCGCGGTGGCCGAACGGGCCGCCCGGCGGGCCGCCGACGTGACCACCTACCCGAGCGTGACCGAGGCGGCGATCGCCGGTGCGCCCGCCGGTGCGCCCGACGGTTCGCCCCGGGCGGTCGCGGTGCCGTACTACCGCCTCGGGCCCGGCGACCTCGACCGGGGGCCCCGGCCGCCCGCCGATCGGCGGGGGATCCTGCTGGTGGGGGGCGCGCACCACGCCCCGAACCGCGATGCCCTCGTGTGGACGGTGGCCGAGGTGCTGCCCCGCCTGCGCCGTGCCGGCGTCGACGATCCGGTCACCGTGGTGGGGGACTGGCCTCCGCCGTGGCGTCCGTCGGCGGCGGACGGGCTGCGGTTCACGGACCGGATCGACGACGTCGCGCTGCGGGCGCTGCACCACGACCACCGCCTGCTCCTGGCCCCACTGCGCTTCGGTGCCGGGGCCAAGCGCAAGCTCGTCGCGGCGATGGGGCTGGGGCTGCCGGTGGTGACCACGCCGGTGGGGGCACGGGGGCTGCTGGTGCGTGACGCCGGTCCCGGTGACGGGGTGACGGTCGCCGACACGCCCGACGCGTTGGCCGACGCGGTACGCGCGCTCGCCGACCCGGAGCAGTGGCACGCGCGCGTCGGAGCGGCGCACGCAGCGGTGACGGTCGTCTACGACGTGGCTCCGTATGATCGGGCGGTCGGAGTCACGGCCCATGTCGCCGGCGCCGTCCGGGACACCCGTACCAGGCGCCGGGGTCGCGGGAAGCCCGCGTGAGGGGCACCGCGTGAGACGGCTGCGAGCAGGGGATCGAGTGAAGGGGATCGGGTGAGTTCCGACGACGACCGGCTCGACCAGCCGTACGAGCTGTGCGCCCCGGCGGTGATCAGCGACGAGGTCGACGGTGAGGTCCTGGCCATCGACCTCGAGCACGGCATCTACTACGTGGTCGCGCCCGCCTCGGCAGGCGTGTGGCGGGCGCTCACCACGGCGGTGCCGCCCCGCACGATCGTCGCCGACCGGAGCCCCGAGGCGGTCACTGCGGTGCTCGCATTCCTCGACCGCCTGCTCGGCGCCGGCCTCGTGCGCGTTGCGACCACCGCTGCAGCCCTGACCGCTCCGGTCGAGTGGGCGGGAGGTCCGCTCGAGCTGGAGGCCCACGACGACATGGCCGACCTCCTCGGCCTCGATCCGATCCACGACGCCGACGACACGCACGGATGGCCGACGCCCCGGGAGGGCTGACCCCGGCGGCGTGGGTCGCGGCGGCCCACGCGCGCCTGGCGGCGACCGCGGTGCCGCTCGTCGGGGCGTGCTGGGGCCCGGCGCGACTGCGGCACCGCTCGGCGCGCCCCGAGTGGTTCACCCCCTTCGACGCCGCGTGGGCCCGCCCCGTCGCCGACGTCGATGTCGCAGGCGATGTCGTCGGCACCGCTGCCGCTCGTGCGCCGGGTGCCGGTCCCGCCCTCGACCTGTGCAGCGGCGCGATCGCCGATGTCGCCAACACGCTCGGTCCCCCGCCCCGCGGCGACGCCGTGGTCGCGATCGGCCGGGCGGTCCACGACGGCACCGTCAGCGCGTGGGACCGAGCGTCGGGCCGGGCGGTCGTGCTGCGGACCGGCCCGCCCGACGAGTACGAGCAGGTGACCCCCCTGCGGCCCCTGGTCCACTGGGTGGCGCTCGCGTGCGGCGGGGTCCTGGTGCACGCCGCGGCGATCGGGCGCCCGCCCCGCGCCCCGTCGGACCCACCCACCCGGCCGGCCCGTGGCGTCCTCGTGGTGGGCGACGCCGGGTTCGGCAAGTCGACGACCACCCTCGCGGCCCTGGCCCGTGGCTGGATCACGGCCGGTGACGATGCCGTGATGGTCCTCCCGGTGCGGACCGGCCCCGACGGGACCGCGGTGCCGGGCACACGCTGGACGGCGGAGGCGGTCTATGCCGCGGTGAAGACCAAGGTCGGTGCCGCCCATCCACCTCCGGTCGGGCTGCCGACGCGATCGTGGGTGATCGGCGGCCGCAAGTGGGTGCATCGCCTCACCGCCACCGACGGACGCACCCTCGTCGACGCCCTCGACCTCGTCGGAGTGGTCGTGCTCGACCCCGGCGCCGGCGCGGACGCGCCGGTGCGGCGGGTGTCCGGGGCCCGCGCCCGCACTGCGACGGCGCCGTCGACGGTCGGGGCGCTCCCGGACCACCAGACCGAGGTGCTCACCCGCATCGGTGCGGTGTGCGGGGCCCGTCCGGCATTCGTCCTCCCTCGTCGCGACGCGCTCGACCGGACCGTCGCCGACCTCGACGACATCCTCGGAGCGGCGAACGATCACATGGACCCGCGTGTCGACGTGGTGATCCCGGTCCACGACGGTGCGCACCTCGTGGGCCGGGCGCTGGACAGCATCGTCACCCAGACCGCAGGGCGCCTGCGCGTCATCGTGGTCGACGACGCCTCGACCGACGACTCCGTCGCCGTGGTGGAGGACTGGCGTGCCCGCGTCGAGGCGGCCGGTCATGCGCTGGTCGTGCACGTGCACCCGGAGAACCGGGGTGTGGCCGCCGCCCGCAACCGCGGGCTCGAGGGCGGCGACCACCCGTTCGTCGCCTTCCTCGACCAGGACGACCGCTGGACTCCCGACCACGTCGCGGTGCTCCACGCCGCCCTCACCGAGTCCGGTGCCGACGCCGTGCACGGCCGGGTCGAGTACCGCACGATCGACGGGTCGGCGCCACCGGCCTGGACGCGCCCGGCCTGGTTCGCCGAAGACCAGCCCGGCCACGTGTTCGGGGCCGGGCTGTTCCGGCGCACGGTGTTCGACCGGGTCGGCCGCATCGACGAGACCAAGGGGATGTTCGACGACGTCGACTGGTACCTGCGTCTGCTCGACGGCGAGGTCCCCCCGGTCGTGGTGGAGCGCGTGGTGCTCGAGCGGGGCGTCCACCCGGCGAACCAGTCGCGGGGGTCCACGCGCGACCACGCGGGGCTGCTCGGGTCGGTGCGGGCCCATCTCGCCCGGACCCGGGCCGCCGCACCCCTGCGGCCCGACGTGAACGCGCCCGTGCGGCCCGACGTGAACGCGCCGGTGCGGCTCGACGTGGTCGTGCCGGTCCGCAACGGCGAGCGGTTCATCGGCGCCGCGGTGGCGTCGGCGCTGGCCCAGGAGGAGGCCGACGTCCACGTGGTGGTCGTCGACGACGCCAGCACCGATGGGACCGCCGCTCTCGTGGCCGGATGGGCCGACTCCCGGATCACCCTCGTCCGCCTCGACCGGCACCGGGGCATCGGCGCAGCCCGCAACGCCGGGGTCGAGGCGGGGGGGCGACCCTGGCTCGGGTTCCTCGATGCCGACGACGTCTGGCCCCCCGACCGCACGGCCCGGCTCGCGGCAGCCCTCACCGCGACGCCCGCCGCCATCGCGGTCGGGCGGGTCCACGCCACGGTGGACCCGGAGGGCGATCCCCCGGACCCCGGGACGGTCGCGGCGCTCCCGGCGGCGGTCCTGGCCGGGGGCATCCTGGCCCGGCGGTCGGTGCTCGACCGCGTGGGCCCGTTCACCGAGGACCTCCGGGTGGGGGAGTTCGTGGAGTGGCTGGCCCGGGCCCGACTCCTCGGGGTGGCCGAGGTGGACGTGCCCGTGCTCGCCCTGATCCGGCGGCTCCACCCGGACAGCACCACCCGCACCGGTCGGGCGGACTACGGCGACTACCTGCGGGCGGTGGGCATGGTCCGGGCCCGGACCCGGACTGCGACCGAGACCGAGACCCGATGAGCGCCGGGGACCCGGTGGCGGGCGTCCTGGTGGACGCCGCGCTCGCACCGGTGGGTCCCGAGCGGACGGCGACCGCGGTCGGTGCGCTCGTGCGCACCGCGCCGGACGCCCTCGGGTTCGCGGGCTGGCGGGCGTTGCTGCTCCTCGACGACGCGCTCGCGGCCGCAACGGACCCGGCCTGGCGGGTGCGCACGGCCGGACTGCGCCGCCGGTCGTTCGTGGCCGCCGCCGTCGCCGGACGGTGGGCCACCCAGATGTGCGCCGCCTTCGCCGATGCGGGGATCGACCACGTCGTCACCGGTGAGCTCGCGCTCGCGCTGCGCTACCCGCGCCCGGGGGACCGCCCGGTGCACGGGGTCACCCTCGTGACGGCGGCCCCGCACCGCCGGGCCGCCGCAGTGGTGCGGTCGCTCGGCCTGCGCCCCGAACGGTCCGGACCGCGGTCGCTCGTGGCGACGGCGGACGGGCTCCGCCTCCTCGTCCACCGGGGCTGGCCGGGGGCACCGACGGAGCCGCTCGCCCCCGACCCGACCGGTCCGGCGGACGGGGCGTTCCCGGTCGCGACCCCGGCGGCCGAGGCCCGCCGCATCGGGCGGCCACCCGCGGATCCCGATCCGCCCGCCGAGCGGCTCGACCTTGCTGCGTGCACCGGTGGGATCCCGGTGCCGCCGACGGCGTGATCCGGCAGTGAGCGGCGTGGCGCAGGCGCAGGTCAGGCGGGGGGTGGGAGCCCGGCGGCGGACCGGACCCCGGGTCGGGGAGCGCCCTCGGCAGGACTCGAACCTGCGCACACGGCTCCGGAGGCCGATGCTCTATCCGCTGAGCTACGAGGGCAGTCCGGGGAGGCTACCAACCGGGGCGCGGGCGCCCATGGGTGGCGGGGGCGTAGGCGCCCATGGGTGGCGCAGGCGCGAGCCCGGGGCGTCGGTAGCCTGCCGCCGGCAGCACCCAACGCAGGCCGGTCGCGCGGGGCGGCGGGGAGGACTTCAGTGCGGAAGACGGTGTGACTGACGGCGGCGCTGGGTCTGGTTGCGCTGGCGCTGGCCGGGTGTGGTGGCTCGGGCTCGGACGAGCGCGCGACCCGGGGTGCGTCGGGGGAGGAGCGGTCACTCGTCTTCGTCAACCGCCTCGACGCCGGCATGAGCGCATGGCCGTACACCCCGGAACGGGGTGGGCGGCCCGCCAACCTGCCACCCGGCGGCCGCGCCGAGTTCCGCAACGCCGCGGTCCCGGGGGAGAACGACGTCTGCGTGGCGCTCGGGCAGAGCGGCACGGTCGTCCGGGTGGCGTTCGCCGTGGTGAACGAAACGGCGACGGTGCGCACCGTGACCAAGTGCCCCGGGGTCCCGCCGCAGCGGGGCGAGCCCCAGGCGTCCTGGCGGGCCGATGACCGATCGGGCGCCCAGTCGCTCGACCCGGGCATCGCCGGGTGGCAGCTGTGCGTCGAGCGACCCGGCCGCCTGGAGGCGTCGGTCCGGATCGAGCCGACCGGCGCAGCCTGCTGAGGGGAGAGCGCCTCGGGGTGGGACCCCCGGGGCGCGGACGGGTCGGCCGGTCGCCGGCTGCGGCTGCGGCTGCGGCGGTGGCTCCGGTTCCGGGTCCGGTGCCTCCGGCGCGGGCCCCGACCGGCAGGCGGCACTCGACAAGGTCCGCGTGTGCATCGTGAACCGGCTCTCCGAGAAGATCTCGCCGCGGGTCATCATCCCGTCGGTGTGGTTCCAACCGGGCGACCTGGCGCCCGAGGGCGAGACGTGTGAGAGCGACTACCACCTCAGCGGCCCCGACGTCTGCGACGACATCCTGCGGGGCGACCGGATCATCGCCCGGGTCGGCGTGCGGACGTTTCTCGGGAACATGACGGTCTGGAACGCCGACCGGTGCGAGGACGAGTCCGCTCCGCAGAACCGCACGGCGATCTTCGGGAGCGCCCTCGAGCGCCAGGAGCTCGCCACGACCACCGGCGGGGTGAAGCTCTGCCTGAACCGGTGGGACACGTTCCAACTGACCGCCTACGTCGCTCCCTCCGACCGGGGTGGCGCCTACCGCTCGCCGCGGTCCGTGCCGGGGGGGCGGGGGCGCGGATCCCCCCGAGCCGGGCGGCGCCCCGGAAGTACCATTGGGCCTCCGCCCGCCCCGCACCTCCGGCGAAGGACCGCCCCGTGATCCGCGACACCCTCACCCGCGCCCTGGAGCGCGCGCTCGTGCAGGCCGGGCTGCCCGGTCCGCCCGGGGGGGTCGGGCTCACCCCGTCGGAGAAGCCCGAGTTCGGCGACTGGACCACCAACGTCGCCCTCCAGGTCGCCAAGGCGGCCGGGGTCCCACCCCGCGAGGTGGCGGCCCGGCTGGTGGCGGCGCTGGAGGCCGACCCGCCCGCGCACCTGGCCCGGGCCGAGGTGGCCGGGCCCGGGTTCGTCAACCTGCACCTCGACCCCACCTGGCTCCACGACGTGCTGCGAGCGGTGGTCGCCCACGGCGAGCGCTTCGGGCAGGGCGACGCGCTGGCCGGCCAGCGGATCAACCTGGAGTTCGTCTCGGCCAACCCCACCGGTCCGCTCCACGCGGGGGGCGGCCGCTGGGTCGCGGTTGGCGACGCGCTGGCCAACCTGCTCGCGGCCCAGGGCGCCGAGGTGCACCGTGAGTACTACCTGAACGACGCGGGCGTGCAGCTCGACCTCTTCGCAGCGTCGCTCCACGCGCGCTACGCGGGGGTCCCGCTGCCCGAGGACGGCTACCAGGGGGAGTACCTGGTCGAGATGACCGACCGCATGCGGGCCGAGCTCGGCGACGCGGTGACGGTCGCGCAGGCGCGCGAGTGGGGCTACGCCGACGTGGTGGCGTCGCTGCGCCACGACCTCGGCCGCATCGGCGTGCACTTCGACACCTGGTTCTCCGAGCGGTTGCTGCACGAGCGGGGCGACGTGGCCCGGGTGCTGGCCACGCTCGCCGAGCGCGGGACGAGTTTCGCCGCCGACGGGGCGACCTGGCTGCGGGCCACCGACTTCGGCGACCAGCGCGACCGCGTGCTGGTGAAGTCCGACGGCACCACCACGTACCTGTGCAACGACCTCGCCTACCACGAGGACAAGTTCGCCCGGGGCTGGACCCACCTGATCGACATCTGGGGCGCCGACCACCACGGCCAGGTCAAGTCGCTCCAGGCCGGCCTCGAGGCGCTCGGCCACCCGACCGGTGAGCCCGAGGTGCTCCTCGGCCAGCTCGTCAAGCTGATGCGGGGTGGCGAGCCGGTGCGCATCTCGAAGCGGGCCGGCACCGTCGTGACCCTGGCCGACATCCTCGACGAGGTCGACCCCGACGTGTGCCGGCTGACCTTCCTGCTCCAGGGCATCGACACCGCGCAGACCTTCGACCTCGACGTGGTCACCGCGCAGTCGATGGAGAACCCCGTCTACTACGTGCAGTACGCGCACGCGCGCGTCGCGTCGATCGCCCGGCAGGCCGCGGCGCGCGGCGTGGTGCGCCGGCCGCTGCTCGAGACGAACCTCGCACCGCTCACCCACGAGCGCGAGCTCGACCTGCTCCGGGCGCTGGCGGTGTTCCCCGAGGTCGTGGCCGAGGCCGCCGCCCTGCGCGCGCCCCACCGCGTCACGACCTGGGTGCGCGACTTCGCGGCGCGCTTCCACGGCTTCTACCGCGACTGCCGGGTCATCTCCGACGACGCCGCGACCACCCAGGCCCGGCTGTGGCTGGGCGAGGCGTGTCGCCTCGGGCTCGCCGCGGCCCTGGCCATCCTCGGGGTCGGTGCGCCCGAGGAGATGGCCCGGCGGGCCGACGCGGCCGACGACGACGCCGACGACGGGGCGAACGCGGACGCCGGGGGCGCGCCGTGAGCGCGGCGCCGATCGACCGGTCGTTGGTGCCCGCGGGGCTGTGGCGCCTCGACGCCGAGGCACTCGCCGCCGAGTTCGGCACCCCACTGTTCGTCTACGACGAGGACGCGATCCGGGCTCGGGCCCGTGCGTACGTTGCCGCGTTCGGGCCCGACGCGGTCGTCTACGCGGGCAAGGCGTTCCTGTGCGCGGCGATGGTGCGCCTGGTCGCCGAGGAGGGACTGCGCCTCGACGTCGCCACCGGGGGCGAGCTCCACGTCGCGCGGCACGCGGGCTTCCCGACCGACCGGATCGTCCTGCACGGCAACAACAAGAGCGACGACGAGATCCGGGCCGCCCTCGACGCCGGGGTGGGTCGCATCGTCGCCGACTCCCACGACGAGATCGACCGGCTCGAGCGCATCGGCGCCGAGACCGGTGTGACGCCCCGGGTCCTCGTGCGGGTCACGCCGGGCGTGGAGGCCCACACCCACGAGTACATCGAGACCGGCACCGAGGCGTCGAAGTTCGGCTTCACGGTCACCGACGGGGTGGCGCGCGACGCCGCGCTGCGGGTCGCGGCGTCGCCGCGGCTCGACCTGGTCGGGCTGCACTGCCACATCGGCTCGCAGATCTACGCGCTCGACTCCTACGCCCGGGCCACCCGCATCGTGCTGACGCTCGTGCGCGACCTCCACGACCGGGGCGTGCCCGTGCCCGAGTGCAACCTGGGGGGTGGGCTCGGGGCCCGGTACCTCGCCGACGATCCCGTGCTCGACGTCGAGGCCTACGCGCGCGTGCTCCGCGACGCCGTGACCACGGCCGCGACCGGGGTGGGTGTGCCGGTGCCCCGGATCATGGTGGAGCCGGGGCGCTCGATCGTGGCCGGTGCGGCGATCACCCTCTACCGGGTCGGGACGGTCAAGGTCATCCCCGGGATCGGCACCTACGTGGCGGTCGACGGCGGCATGAGCGACAACCCCCGGCCGGTCCTCTACGGCGCCGGGTACGAGGCCTACCTGCCCACCCGCCCCGATGCCCCCCGCGACCTCGCCTGCGCCGTGGTGGGGAAGCACTGCGAGCAGGGGGACGTCGTCGTCGCCGACGCCCACCTGCCCGCCGACGTCGCCGTGGGCGACCTCCTGGCCACGCCGGCCACCGGGGCCTACGGCTACTCCATGGCCTCCACCTACAACAAGGTCCCCCGCCCGGCGGTGGTCTTCGTCCGCAGTGGCGTGCCCCGGGTGGTGGTGCGCCGGGAGACCCTGGACGACCTCCTCCGGCTCGACGCCGGGTGACCGGGCAGACTGTGGCCGTGAGCGATCGCGTGCGGGTAGGCCTTCTCGGGTGCGGCAACGTCGGCGCCGCCCTGGTGCGCCTCGTGGCCGGGCACGCCGACCTCATTGCGGCCCGAGCGGGTGCCCGGGTCGAGATCACCCGGGTGGCGGTGCGGGACCTGGCCCGGGCCCGCGACCTGCCGCTCCCGGCCGAGGCCTTCACCGCCGACCCCGCCGCCGTGGTGCGCGATCCCGACGTCGACGTCGTGGTCGAGGTGATGGGCGGGGTCGAGCCCGCCCGCGACCTCATCGAGACCGCGCTGCGCGCGGGCCGGCCGGTGGTGACCGCGAACAAGGAGCTCATCGCCTGCGACGGGCCCGACCTCCTCCGCCTGGCCGCGGAGTCCGGGGTCGACCTGCTGTTCGAGGCGTCGGTGGCCGGGGGCATCCCGCTCATCCGGCCGTTGCGGGAGTCGCTCGCCGGCGATCGGATCCGGCGGGTGCTCGGCATCGTCAACGGCACCACCAACTACATCCTCACCCGGATGACCGAGGACGGCTCGACCTTCGCCGACGCGCTCGCCGAGGCCCAGCGGCTCGGGTACGCCGAAGCCGACCCGACGGCCGACGTCGAGGGCTTCGACGCCGCCGCGAAGGCGGCGATCATCGCCACGATCGCGTTCGGCGCGCCGATCGGGCCCGACGCGGTCTACCGCGAGGGCATCACCGGGGTGACCGACGACGACATCCGCTCGGCCCGCTCCCTCGGCTACGTCGTGAAGCTGCTCGCAGTGGCCGAGGCGGTGGGCGACGAGATCGCGGTGCGGGTGCACCCGGCCCTGGTCCCGGTGCACCACCCGCTCGCCTCGGTCCGCGACGCGTTCAACGCCGTGTTCATCGAGGCCGACGCGGTCGGCGAGCTGATGCTCTACGGACGCGGGGCGGGCGGCGATCCCACGGCGTCGGCCGTGCTCGGCGACCTCGTCGACGCCGGCCGCAACCTCGTGGCCGGCGCCCGCGGCGCCACCATCGGCGAGCTGGTGGCCCGTCCGGTACGCCCGATGGCCGAGACCGAGTCGCCCTTCTCGGTGCTGATCGAGGCGGCCGACCGACCCGGCGTGCTCGCCGAGATCGCGACCCGGTTCGGGAGGCACGGCGTGTCGATCAAGTCGATGGAGCAGCGCGGCCTCGGCGCCGGCGCCCGCCTCGTGTTCATCACCCATCGGGCCCGGGAGGCCGACCTGCGCGCAACCCTCGACGCGCTCCGCGACGTCGACGTCGTGCAGCGGGTGGGATCGGTGATCCGCGTGGTCGGCGAGGAGGACTGAGTGGACCGGCCGTCCGGATCCGCGTGGCCGGGCCTGATCGAGGCCTTCCGCGACCGCCTCCCCGTGACCGACCGCACGCCGGTGGTCACGTTGCTCGAGGGCAACACGCCCCTCGTCGAGGCACCCCGCCTGGCCGAGCGGACCGGCGTCGCGAGCGTGCGCCTCAAGGTCGAGGGCGCCAACCCCACCGGATCGTTCAAGGACCGGGGCATGACGATGGCGGTGTCCACCGCCATGGAGCGGGGCAAGAAGGTCGTGATCTGTGCCTCCACCGGCAACACGTCGGCGTCGGCCGCGGCCTACGCGGCCCGGGCCGGCCTGATCTGCGCGGTCGTGCTCCCCGCCGGGCAGATCGCCCTCGGCAAGCTGGCCCAGGCCCTGATCCACGGTGCGAAGGTCGTGCCGGTGGAGGGCACCTTCGACGACGCGCTCGACATCGTGCGGGCGCTCGGCGAGCAGCCGGGCGTCGAGGTGGTCAACTCGGTCAACCCGGTGCGCATCGAGGGCCAGAAGACCGCGGCGTTCGAGATCGTCGCCGCGCTCGGCGATGCGCCTTCGGTGCACTGCATCCCGGTGGGCAACGCCGGCAACATCACCGCCTACTGGCGCGGGTACTGCGAGGACCTCGCCGCCGGCAACGCCGGTCGCCGCCCCCGCATGCTCGGTTGGCAGGCCGCCGGCGCGGCGCCGATCGTGACGGGTGCGCGGGTCCCGAAGCCCCAGACGATCGCCACCGCGATCCAGATCGGCAACCCGGCGTCGTGGGACGGCGCCCTCGCCGCACGCGACGAGTCGGGGGGGCACATCGGTGCGGTCACCGACGACGAGATCCTCGCGGCGTACCGGACGCTGGCCGCCGACGAGGGCGTCTTCGTGGAGCCGGCGTCGGCCGCGTCGGTCGCCGGGCTGCTGCGGGCCGCCGAGGAGGGCCGGCTCGCCGCCGACGACGTCGTGGTGTGCACGGTCACCGGCCACGGGCTCAAGGACCCGCAGCGGGCCATCAGCCAGGTCGAGGTGGGCGAGGCGGTGCCCGCGTCCGTTGACGCGGTCGGCGAGGTGATCGGCCTGTGAGCGCGTCGCCCCGGCCGGTCGCGCTGGTCACCGGTGCCTCGTCGGGGATCGGCGAGTCGTTCGCGCACGCGCTCGCGCGGCGGCGACACGACCTCGTCCTGGTCGCCCGGCGGGGGGCCGTGCTCGAGGATCTCGCGGCCCGGCTGCGCACCGAGCAGGGGATCGCGGTCGAGGTGTGCGCCACCGACCTCGCCACCCCCGACGGCACGGCCCTGGTGGCCGAGCGGTGCGCCGATCCCGACCGGCCGCTCGACCTCCTCGTCAACAACGCCGGGGTGGGCACGATGGGGCGGTACTGGGAGCTCCCCGCCGCGGGGGAGCTCGGCCAGGTGGCGCTCAATGTCGTCGCCCTCGTGCACCTCACCCACGCCGCCCTCGGCCCGATGGTGCAGCGGGGCCGGGGTGGGGTCATCAACGTGTCGTCGACCAGCGCGTACCAGCCCATCCCGCGGCACGCGACCTACGGCGCCACCAAGGCGTTCGTCTCGAGCTTCACCAACGCGGTGCACGAGGAGCTCCGGGGCACCGGGGTGCGGATGATGGTGCTCGCCCCCGGCTACACCCGCACCAACTTCCAGGCCGACGGCTTCGACCCCCAGCACCTCCCCGAGTTCGTCTGGCAGCAGCCCGACGAGGTGGTGGCCACCGCCCTGACGGCCTACGACCGGGGCCGGGCCGTGTGCGTCACCGGGATCCTCAACGTCGCCGCGGTGGCGGCGACGAAGGTGCTCCCCGCCGCCGCCAGCCGCAAGGTCGCCGGATTCGTCACCCGGCGCGCCTACTGAGGACCGCCCGGGTCCCGTTGCGGTGACGCTCTCGGCGGTCGTCCGCCGCCACGCGCAGGAGCGGCCCGGGGCCCCGGCCTTCATCACCGGCGACGACCGGATCATCTGGTCCGCGTACGACGCGTGGGCCGACCGCCTGGCGGCGGAGCTGCGCAGGACGGGGACCGGGGGCGACCGGGTGGCCGTGCTGCTGCCCGACGGGCCGGCCGTCCACGCTGCGTACCTGGCGGTGGAGCGGGCGGGTCGGGTAATCGTGGGTGTCGGTCCCCGGGCCGGGGCGCGCGAGATCGCCCACCTCGTGCGCCTCACCGGCGCGCGGACGCTGGTCACCGACCGTCCCGAGATCGCGGCTGGGCTCGGGCTGGACACGGTCGACCCGGTCCCGGCCCGGACCGGGGACCCGGCGCCATCCGGGCCCGATCCGACCGACCCGCCCGATTCGGGCGACCCGTCGGACCTCTGGTTGTTGAACTCGACCTCGGGGACCACGGGACTCCCCAAGTGCGTGATGCATGACCAGCAGCGGTGGGTCGCCTTCCACGCTCTCGCGGTCGCAGCGGGGGCGCTCGGGTCCGACGACGTGTTCATGAGCGTGGTGCCCGCCCCGTTCGGGTTCGGCATCTGGACCGCGCACGTCACCCCGACCCTCCTCGGCGCACCCACCGTCGTGATGCCCCGCTTCGACCCCGATGCCGCCCTCGCCCTGATGGCCCGCAAGCGGGTGTCGGTCCTCGCCGCGGTCTCGACCCAGTTCGTGATGCTGCTGCAGGCGCCGACGCTCGCCGAGCACGACCTGTCGCACCTCCGGGTGCTCTTCACCGGCGGCGAGATGGTCCCCCACGCCCGGGCGTTGGAGTTCGAGGCGCGCACGGGGTGCACCGTGCTGCAGTTCTACGGGTCGAACGAGACCGGGGCCCTCAGCCGCACGACGCTCGACGATCCCCGCGACCGTCGGCTGCGGACCGCCGGACGGGTGATCCCGTCGATGCAGGTCCGGCTCCTCGCCGACGACGGCACCGACGTCACCGCGACCGGCGGACCCGGCGTCGCCGCCTGCCGCGGCCCGTTGAACTGCCTCGGCTATTACGGCGATGCCGCGGCGAACCGGGACCTCTACACCGCCGACGGCTGGATGCGCACCGGCGACGTCTGCACCCTCGACCCCGACGGCTACCTCACGGTCGTGGGTCGGGCGTCGGACATCATCATCCGCGGGGGGAAGAACATCAGCGCCGCGCAGGTGGAGGACGAAGTGGCGACGCACCCCGGGGTCGCGCTCGCTGCGGCCATCGCCCTGCCCGATCCGGTGTTCGGCGAGCGGGTGTGCGTGTTCGTGGAGGCACCCCCCGGTGGGGCCGGCCCCGACCTCGACGCGTTGCGGGCGCACCTCGCCGACCGGGGCGTCGGCAAGGAGCTCTGGCCCGAGCGGCTGATCGTGCTCGACGCGCTCCCGCGCGCCTCCGGCGGCAAGATCGCCAAGGGTGCACTGCGCGACGACCTGCATCGGCGCCTCGCGGCGGAGGCGTCGCCGTGACGCCGCCGCGGGTCGAGACCGCAGCCGGGTGGATCGAGGGTGACCGGGTCACGGGCCCCGACGGCTCGCCGCTGCTGCGCTTCCTCGGGGTTCCCTACGCGGCCCCGCCGGTGGGGGCGCGCCGCTGGCGGGCGCCGTTGCCGCCGGCCCCCTGGACGGGGGTGCGTCCGGCCCGGTCGTTCGGTCCGGCGGCGCCCCAGGCCGGGTCGGTGCCGTCGCGCCTGCCCCCGTTCCACGTCGCCGACCAGGGCGAGGACTGCCTGACCGCCAACGTGTGGACGCCGGCTCCGACCGGGCGCCGTCCGGTCCTGGTGTGGCTCCACGGGGGCGCCTACCTGTCCGGGGGGACCGCGATGGGCGTCTTCGACGGTGCCCGGCTGGCGGCCGAGCACGACGTGGTGGTGGTCACCGTGGGCTACCGCCTCGGCGCGCTCGGGTACCTCCGGATCGACGCGGAGGAGGACGGGGCCGGTGACTGCGGCCTGCGCGACCAGATCGCCGCGCTGGCGTGGGTGGGGGCCCACGCCGCCGCATTCGGCGGCGACCCGGCGAACGTGACCGTGTTCGGCGAGTCGGCCGGCGGCGGCTCGGTGCTCCACCTCTGTGCCCTGCGTGACCGCCCCGCGTTCCGGCGGGCGATCGTGCAGAGCGGCGAGCCCCGCACCCTCACGACGGAGCTCGCGGTCCGCGTGCGCGACGCGTTCCTCCGGGCGCTCGAGCTGGACCCGGCCGCCCCCGACGTCCTGGACCGGGCCCGGCACCGCTCCGTCGACGCGGTGCTCACCGCGCAGGCCGCCGTGTTCGCGACCCTCGCCGGGCCGACCGGGCTGATGCCGTTCCACCCCACCTTCTCCGCCGACCTGGTGGACCTCGACCCGATCACCGCGTTCGGGGACGGCCGGGCCCGGGGTGTCGACGTCGTCATCGGGACGTGCCGCGACGAGCTCAGCCTCTGGCCCGATCCCCGCGCCCGGGACCTCGACGACGCCGGCCTGTGTCGCATGCT
>Ga0194129_10002728_pt1 | contig 25967 bp, 25 predicted proteins | sample TA2KigCa35mmetaG_FD_150862 | JGI IMG/M metagenome (GOLD analysis project Ga0194129, IMG submission 150862) | Freshwater microbial communities from Lake Tanganyika, Tanzania - TA2015038 Kigoma Deep Cast 35m | ecosystem: Environmental > Aquatic > Freshwater > Lake | place: Tanzania: Lake...
GGGATGGTCATGAAGTAGCGGATGATCTGCGGATGAGTCAGGGTGATCGGCCCGCCAGCAGCGATCTGCTGGCGAAACAGGGGCACCACCGAGCCCGACGAACCCAGCACATTGCCAAAGCGCACCATGGCAAAGCGGGTGGGCAGGCCCTGGCTGCAGGCCTGCTGGGCATGGGCCTGCACCACCAGCTCGGCCACTCGCTTGCTGGCGCCCATGACGTTGGTGGGGCGCACGGCCTTGTCGGTGGAGATCAGCACCACCTGGCGCAGGCCGACGCGGGCGGCGGCGCTGCACACGGCGCGGGTGGCACCCACGTTGTTGGCCAGGCCGGCCAGGGGGTTGGCCTCCACCAGTGGCACGTGCTTGTAGGCGGCGGCGTGAAACACCACCTGCACGCCATGGGCGGCAAACACCTGCTGCACCAGTGCCGCCTCGGCGGCACTACCCAGCACCGGTACCAGCGACATCCCATCAGGACCCTGCGGCTGCAGCTCCTGATGAATGGCATACAGCGCAGGCTCGCTGCTCTCGAGCAGCACCAGCGCCTGTGGCCCCAGCTTGAGAATCTGCCGGCACAGCTCACTGCCAATCGAACCGCCGGCACCGGTGACGCACACCACAGCCCCGGCCACCCCTGGCCCCAGCAGTGCGGGGTCGGGGGGCACGGCATCACGACCCAGCAACTCTTCAATAGCAATGGGCCGCAACGCGGTGATGCGGGCGCGGCCACTAGCGATCTCTTCGATCGCAGGCACCTGCAGCACGGGGATGCCCAGCTGCTGGATCGATTCGACGATCTGCCGGCGGCGACGGCGGCTGAGCGAGGGGATCGCCAACAGCACCTGCTCGATCTGTTGCTGTTCGATCAGGCCAGCGAGGCGCTGTGGCGGCAAGATCGGCAAATTGTCGAGCTCGCGCCGCCACAGGGCCGGTTTGTCGTCAAGCACAGCCACCACGGTGTGGCTGCCGGCCAGACGCAAGGCCACGGCCAGCTGGGCGCCAGCGGCACCGGCGCCATAAATGACCACGCGGGTGCGACGGCGGCTGGGGGCCTGGGTGGCCTGCAGCAGCAGGTCACGCAGGGCAAAGCGCACACCACCGGTGAGCACAGTGAGCACCAGCCACAACAACGGCCAGAGGCTGTGGGGGGGCATCTGCACCGGCAGCTGGGTGCCCAGCAGCGCCACCAGCACCACCGAAACAGAATTGCGTAGGACCACCGCGTAAATGGCCGCACTGCTCACATAACGGGTAAGGCCTCGGTATTGGCCAGTAAGGGCGTAGATGCTGAGAGCGACCGCCCAGGTGGCGGGGAACAACCACAACGTGCGCAGCAACCAGTCGCTGAGCGGTGCAGCCGTGCGCAGCCAGAAGCTGAGCCAGATCGCCAACGGAATGAACAGCACATCGATGGTGCCCAGCAGCAGGCGACGACTCAGCGGCGGCAAGGCCATCAGGCGACGGCAAAGCAACAGTGGTCTTGGTCGCATCAGCGGCAAGCCCTTTGCACAACGGAACGGATGACGTCGGTGTACTCCGCCATCTGTTCAGGGGTGATGGTGGGATGCACAAGGAACATCAGGCTGGTCTCACCCAGCTCGCGGGCGATAGGCAACCGGTTAACTGGGGCCAAGCCAGCATCTTGGAAACATTTCTCGAGGTAAATCTCACTGCAGCTGCCAGAGAGAGCAGGGAAGCCGAGGTCGGTTATCTCCGAAAGAATGCGGTCGCGGCTCCAGCCATCGGCCAGGGCCTCTGGCTGCACGAAGGCATAGAACTTGTACCAGGCGTGCTCAATCCCCTCGGGCGGCAGGGGTACCCGCACGACGGGCAGATCGGCGAGCGCAGCCGCCAGCTGCAGGGCGTTGCGGGTGCGGGCGGCAGTCCACTCGGGCAGGCGCTGGAGCTGGATGCGGCCGATGGCGCTCTGCAGCTCGGTGAGGCGGAAGTTGGAGCCGAAACGTTCATGCAGCCAGCGGAAGCCGGGCGGGTGATCACGATCGAAGACGGCCTCGTGGGTTTTGCCGTGGTCTTTAAAGGCCCACATCGCATCCCAGAGCTCGGGGCGGGAGGTGGACACCATGCCGCCTTCGCCTGCGGTGGTGAGGATCTTGTCTTGGCAGAAGCTCCAGGCCGCCACATCACCAAAGCTGCCCACCGATTGGCCGTGGATGCGGGCGCCGTGGGCCTGAGCGCAGTCTTCGATCACGGCGATGTTGTGTGCACGGGCGAGATCACAGATGGCTGGCATGTCGGCGGGCCAGCCGCCCAGGTGCACCACGGCGATGGCCTTGGTGCGGGGGGTCATCAGTGAAGCAATGGTGGCGGCGGTGATGGCACCGGAATCAGGATCCACATCGGCAAACACCGGCTTGGCACCGAGCAGCACCGCACTGGAGGCGGTGGCGATGAAGGTGCGGGGGGTGGTGATCAGCTCATCGCCAGGGCCCAGGCCTAGGGCGAGATAGGCGGTCGAGAGAGCCAGCGAGCCATTGGCCATGGCGATGGCTTGGCTGCTGCCGCACCAGGCCGAGAACTCCTGCTCGAAGAGCTTCGTTTCCTCGCCCGTCCAGATGTTCACCTTGCCGGAGGCGAGCACGCGGGTGGCGGCGTCGATCTGATCAGCGTCGAACTGGGGCCAGGAAGCGAGGGTCACGAACTAAGAATCGGGAATCAGGAGGACGACAAGAGGCGCGCCGGAACGCCCACAGCGGTGACGCCATCGGGCAAATCGCGCAGGACAGCAGCGCCGGCGCCAACGGTGACATCGGAGCCGATGCGCACCTGCTGGATCACGGAGGCGCCGATGCCGATCCAGCTACGGGCGCCGATATGCACTTCACCAGCAAGGCGGGCGCCTGGACAGATGTGCACGCCATCGACGAGCTGAGCGTCGTGGTCGACGCTGCAGCCGGTGTTAAGGATGGCGCCGATGCCGATGGTGGCCTGGGCCTGCACCGCTGCCTGGGCGAACACCACAGACGCCGGGCCGATCTCGGCAGAAGGAGACATCCAGGCTGTTGGGTGAACCAGCACCGGCAGGGCATAGCCGGCGGCCTGCAGCTGCTGGATCCAGTGCAGGCGGGTGGCGGCATGGCCGATGGCCACCACGGCCGCATCAAATTGAGCTTGGGTATCAGGCTGTAGAGACCAAGCCTGCGGGCCGATCACGGGCCAACCCAGCACAGGTGGGCAGCCATCAGGACCGTGGAAACGGTCGTCGAGAAAGGCGACACGGGAGGCAAAGCCGCTTGCAAAGCCTGTTTCGGCGACAACCTTGGCGTGGCCGCCGGCACCGAGGATGAGCAGATCGCTCATCGGCTCACAGCACTACCAGTAAAGGGCGCCATGGTGGCTTCACCAGCGGCGCTGATGCCCTCGCGGCGGATCACCTTCCAGATGGTGAGCAGGAAGATGCGCAGATCGAGCCAGAAGCTCTGGTGATCCACGTACCAAACATCGAGGCGAAACTTTTCCTCCCAGGAGATGGCATTGCGGCCATTGATTTGGGCCCAGCCGGTGATGCCGGGGCGCACTTCGTGGCGGCGTGCTTGCGCAGGGCTGTAGAGAGGCAGGTATTCCATCAGGAGCGGGCGAGGGCCAACGAGGCTCATGTCGCCCTTGAGCACGTTCCAAAGCTCGGGTAGTTCATCCAGGCTGCTGGCGCGAAGAAAGCGGCCAAAAGGTGTCATACGTTCGGCGTCCGGAAGGGACTGACCGTCTGGGCCGATGGCGTCGCGCATGGTGCGAAACTTGACCATCTGGAAAGGCTTGCCGCGCAGGCCGGGGCGGACCTGACAAAAGAGAACGGGGGATCCAAGCTTCTCACGAAGCTGCCAAGCTAGGATCGCAAGCACGGGCGAGAAAACCAGCAATCCAAATAGCGCGAAAAAGAAGTCAAACAACCTCTTAAATGTTAGATAGTCGAAAAGAACAACAGAGCGATTCTTGGCTCTCTTTTGTATCATATCAAAGAGCGAAGACCAACCTTCTTAAAAATCTCACAAAATGCAGCGACACCCATACGAAAGGAAAGCCTCTCCATGTAGAAAATCTTGCTCCGGCTTGCCAACTGATCACGTTGCTCATCCGAAAGATACATCAACTCCTTCACCGCATCCGCAAGCGAACGTGGATTCTCAGACTCAGCCACGCAACCGCACTTTGCTTCACGCACAAGATCCGCCGCATCACCATCAACAGCCATAACGATCGGCTTTCCTGCCGCCATATAAGCCTGCGTTTTGGAAGGAATAGTGAGGCGGAAGAGCGGATCCCTCTTGAGATGGACGAGCAAAGCGTCAGCTGCACCAAGATAAGTGCCAACCTCGTTCATCGGTACGGCTGGCAGGAAGCTCACGTTCGCAAGACCCTTGGCTTCCGCCATAGCCATCAGTCGTTCGACCTCGACACCTCCACCGAGAAATACGAATCGCGCAGATGGCGCCTCGTGCAACAGAATCTCTGCAGCCTCCAACACAGCAGGAAGCGCCTGCGCTTTACCCATGTTGCCGGCGAATAGCACTCGAAAGCCGACCGCCGGAAACCCGGCAGGGAGGTCGTCGCGCCCACGGCTTGAGATTGCGTCCTCCGCGCACCAATTGTAGATCACATCGATCTTTGTGCTGGGCACGCCACGCTCTATCAATACGCGCCTGAAACCCGGCGACAGCACGACTATATGATCGACGTGCTTGTAGACCCACTCGCATACATGACTAACAAGTGTTAGTGCTCTCTCGTTCGCAAGCATCCCTGTCGCCAGTAACGTATCGGGCCACATGTCTTGAATGTCATAGACGACGGGAATTTGTCGAAAAAGCCGCAACAAAGCAGCTGCAACTCCTACCGTAAGCGGAGGATGATACGCGTATATCAATCCAGCTTTCTTAGCGAAAAATGCACCATAAAACAGACTGCTTGCAGCAAAGCTCACGTAATTAAGAATTCGGCCCATTACGCCCTGATCATGGCTCGGGTAAAGGGGCACCCGCGTCACAACCACGCCGTCGATCACATCTTTCTGGATCGGCTTGATCCGGTATCCCGGATAAATCTTCCCGCAGGGATAATTCGGAAATCCGGTAATAACTTCGACCTCAAAACCCTGCCGGACGAGTTCACGTGCAAAAACCAGACCCTTAAAGGTTGGCTCCGGGTCGAACCATTGGGTCAGAAGCAGGACTCGGTTACCCTTCGACATCAATACTGCTTCCACACCACCCGCTTCACATAATCCGTGTAGCTGTGGATAATCCGCAAGACCTTGTGCGAAACGTTCGGCATGCTGTAGTCAGCCACCAAGCGCAGGCTGCGCTGTTCTCCACGCGCCTGCGTAGCCAGAATCGCCAGGCCCTGCCGTACGCGGTCCACCTCCAGGCCTACCATCATCACTGCCGCCTCTTCCATACCTTCCGGCCTCTCGTGCGCCTCACGCAAGTTCAACGCCGGGAAGTTGAGGATGGATGACTCCTCGTTGATCGTACCGCTGTCGGACAGCACCGCCTTGGCGGACATCTGCAACTTCACGTAGTCGTGGAAGCCCAGCGGCTTCAGCAGTCGCACCATCGGATGGAACTTTGTCCCGGTCGCATCCACGCGCTTTTGCGTACGCGGGTGGGTCGACACGATCACCGCCAGCCCATGGTCTTCCGCCATCGCATTAAGCACCGCTACCAACTTGGTGAAGGACTTCTCAGATTCGATGTTCTCTTCCCGATGCGCGCTCACCACGAAGTAGCGCTCAACCTCCAAAGACAAACGCTCCACCACGTCCGCGGCATCGATGAGCGGGCGATAGTGGGTCAGCACCTCGAACATCGGGCTGCCTGTCTTGATCACCTGGTCGGGCGGCAAGCCCTCGCGCAGCAGGAAGTCGCGCGCGATTGTGCTGTAAGTGAGGTTGATATCAGCCGTATGGTCGACGATGCGACGGTTTGTCTCTTCCGGCACCCGCTGGTCGAAGCAGCGGTTGCCTGCCTCCATGTGGAAGATCGGGATCTTGCGCCGCTTGGCCGGGATCACCGACAGGCAACTATTCGTGTCGCCCAAGACCAGCATGGCCTCGGGTTGCACCTCGCCCAGCACACGGTCGACAGCGATGATCAGGTTGCCGATGGTGTGAGCAGCACCGGTGCTGCCCTCAGCACTGTTCAGGAAGTAATCAGGCTTACGGACACCTAGGTCGTCAAAGAAGACCTGGTTGAGCTCGTAGTCATAGTTCTGGCCGGTATGCACCAGCACGTGTTCGCAATGCTCGTCGAGCGCGGCTATCACGCGGGACAGGCGGATGATCTCGGGCCGGGTGCCGACCACGGTCAGAACTTTGAGTTTGTTCATCTTCTTCTCTTAAAGGGGGCAAGCGTAGGTATCAGGTTTGGAGCGGTCAAACACTTCGTTTGCCCACAACATCACCACCATCTCGTCATTGCCAATATTGGTGATGTCATGCGTCCATCCCGGGACCGTTTCGACGATCTCAGCCTTGCTACCACTGGTCACAAGCTCGTGCATCTCACCGGTATGCATTTGGCGAAACCTGAAACGCGCTTCCCCTTTAATCACAAGAAACTTTTCAGTCTTGGTGTGGTGGTAGTGGCCACCGCGGGTTACACCTGGGTACGCTGTAAAATAACTAAACTGGCCGCTATCAGATGTTTTGAGCATCTCTACAAATACACCACGAGAATCTTTAAACTGAGATATCTGATATGAGAACCGTTCTATTGGAAGGTAACTCACGTATGTTGCATACAGAGCGCGAACAAATCCGGTGCCTACGCGCCCGCTTATTAGTGTCGTGCGGATATAGGCAAATGCTCGAATCTGCTCAGCAAGCTCGCCTAAAGTTACAGTGTATTCAGGAGTAACAGTTGCTGTTGATAGGCCAGGAACTGGGTAGTCGAGGGCGCTTAGCAGAGCGTCCACTACGTCGTCAATATAGACCAAACGTAAAACAGTTGCAGAGTCGTTAATCTGGATTGGCAAATCTCTTGCTATGTTATGACAAAAAGTAGCAACCACCGAGTTATAGTCTGGTTTGCACCACTTGCCAAAAACACCCGGAAGTCGAAGAATAATACATGGGTTTCCGATAGTTTTACTCAAAAGGTGAACGGCGCGCTCGGCCGCCAGCTTGCTACGACCATACGGGTTATCACATTCAACCTGGATTGATGAGGTAAACACTAAAGGAATATGACGTCCGGTTGCTGCGTACTCTTTTTCAATTGCGCTGCATAATATTGATGTCAACACAGTGTTCGAATCCGAAAAAGCAGATTCATCTAAAGGTCGATTTTCCCCCGCCAAATGAACAACACAATCAATCTTAGTCAATAGATAAGGCAAGAAGGCCGTATCATCACCCCGCACGAAAGAAGTAACAGAGACATTAACCAGCTCATTCAGGCGAATAACAAGGTTCTTACCAATGAAGCCATTGGCTCCGGTGACTAGAATGCGACAATCAGAAAGTGCCAAATCTAATACTCCTCTACTTCACCAACCTCACCGCGTAAATATGACTGCATAAAGCTTAGTTTCAAAAGTAGATGCTGCATACTGGCTACGTCCAGTTGAGTGGTGTTGTGAGAATTATAATCTATCGCTTGGGAAATTCTTTGTTCACCCTTCTCTACATACTTACTATAGTTGAGGTCTCGCAGATCTGGAGGAACGCAATAGTAGCCTCCCAAGTCTTCAGAGGCGACCATTTCCTCACGACTCAACAATGTTTCATACAGTTTCTCACCATGACGAGTACCAATGATCTGAATCTCATATTCAGGTTTGTTAAGCAAGCCAGTCAACGCATTCGCCAAGATCTTAATTGTTGAGGCAGGGGCCTTCTGCACGAAGATCTCTCCAGGCTTACCGTTCTGAAATGCATAAAGTACAAGATCTACCGCGTCATCCAAAGTCATCATGAAGCGAGTCATGGCTGGATCAGTTATAGAGATAGGCTGACCCAAACGTATCTGGTTAATGAATAGAGGAATCACTGAACCGCGAGAGCACATAACATTTCCATAGCGGGTGATATTGATTATTGTAGAGTTACTACTGTGTGATTTCGAAACAGCCAACTTCTCCATCAAGGCTTTGCTTATACCCATAGCATTGATTGGATAAACAGCCTTGTCAGTACTGAGCACTACCACCCTGCTAACATCAGAAACAATAGCAGCTTCGAGAATATTGTCCGTGCCAAGAACATTAGTTTTGACCGCTTCAAGCGGATGAAACTCGCAAGAGGGAACTTGCTTGAGTGCTGCAGCATGAAAGATAAAATCAACACCGCGAACTGCATTTAGCACAGATAGATAGTCACGCACGTCACCAATATAGAACTTAAGCTTGGAATTACTGAACTTCTTCCGCATATCGTCCTGTTTTTTTTCGTCGCGACTAAATATGCGTATTTGACTCAATTCAGAGCCAATAAAACGCCTCAGTACGGCATTGCCGAAGGAGCCTGTTCCGCCGGTAATGAGCAAGACCTTACCTTTGAGATTCATTTTATTTTAAAAGATCATTGCGAAGGTTAATCGCGCCTCATGGCGGCAAAATAGATTGTACATCACTGAGGTGCGCTACGACTTTCTCGCATGAAAAGAAGTGCATAAACTAATAAAAAGACCTAATAGTATCCAAGCTGTAGGGTCGATTATAAGCGATGCCCCAAAGAAGGATCCAACGAAAATACCAATAAAAGAAATATACAATGGATTGGACGAGCCAAGATTTCGTAAAACCAGATACAGAAAGTAAAGAAAAAGGGGCACTGTAAACGTTAAACCGTAGCGAAACACATAGCCAACCCATGTGATATGAGAGTAATTCTTTGTTGTGACGTAGTCTGACAACTCTACATTCCAGAAAAAGTAACTTCCAGGTGGTGAGCCGAAAAGGAGGTCTAACGGATTCTCTGTAAAGTAGTTATAAATACCGAAAACTTCTTCAAAACGACCACCCGCAGAGACAGCCAGGAAATAAGGGTCATCAAAGTTGAAATTAGATTCAAAGATCCACTTGAAGCGAGACAACAATTCTGTATTATTATACATCCAGAATAATATTGAAAAAAGCAAGGCGCACGTTAATACGGGATATAATTTACTGCGACGAAAAAATGAGAGCATACTAAATAGAATTTCAGAGAGAAAAGTAACAAGGAAAGCGCGCTTGCCAGTCAGCAAAACGACACCGAATAAGAGTAGTGGTTTCAAAAGTCCGCCCTTAAATAGGAAGAAAGGAATTACGTAGTAAAGATTAGTGCCAAGACCGAAATAAGAGATGTTGCCAGTAAAGTAGAGCAAGGAGTAGCTTAAGATGCCCGGAAGTGCAATAAACAGATAACGCCGAGCATACCAATTAAGAGCTTCAAATACACTAGGCGCGTCTGCTGAAGAGAACTTGGAAGTAAAAGATAAGGCTAGGAGTGGTATCAGCAAGCCATAAAAATAAGACAAGCAATGCTTGAACTGGAAGGCAGAACCGCTGTCAAAAAAGGAAGCAAGTTTGACAAATGATAGAAGAAGTAGCGTATAGAAAAAGACTGTCAGAGGTGAATCGCGACGTGATTGGGATGAGAAGCGTAACAACATAAAGCTCATCAAGGCGAAGTTTAGATTTACCAGCCAAACTAAATCAATACCAGTAAGGTATAGTAAAATGAGAAGCCACGACGATAGACTGTCTATTAATGAAAACGAGAGCAGAACTCGTAGTTGTACGTACCTAGTTTTCAATAGACTTGTACACCTTGTTGATTCTGTCACCTCGACAGGATCAGTCAAGGACATCGGAATTTACTAAGCACTCTTTAGCAGAGTTAAAACCATAATGCTTTGCAAAAGCTTGCGACCAAGACTTCCAATACTTTGTGGTACTAACTACAAGTTGTTCGATATCATAGATAAGATCTGCATCTGTTTTATCAAACCGAATAAATCGATACTCACCTGCAAATGTCCCAGACAATACATGCTTAATAATTTCGTATTTATTGCCAGCGCTGGGAGTCTCACAGAAAATATCTCTTATCAGTTCTGAGGCGTTATCTACTTCCTGTATGTTGGTAAGATTCAGGAAACTCATACCTACACTGTAATATGGTTTCCCAATGGTCACAACTGGTTTCCCTCTGATTGCAGCTTCTAAGCCGCCAGTCCCTGTCCACGTAACAACTACATCGGTTTCAGCGATTAGTACCGAGGCTGGAATACCAGACGAAACCAAAACCACGTTATGTCGATGTCTGAACAAATCATAGAATCCGGCAGGGCGTGCGCCCTGCATCCCTGGATGCTCCTTTATGCAAACAAGATTATTTTCGTCAGCACAGAGGGAGTCTACGAGACGAGGTAGTACATTGTGAAAGTCAATCAGGTCTAATTGATCAACATGGTAATCAGTTGTACATTCTGGAAAGGCTTGTAAGGGTATATAGATCTTAGTGCCTGACCAGCTTCTGACACGATCTAGCCAGTTATTGTCAAAAAAGCGGTCGACAAACAATGATTGCGATATCGAACTAACTGCTGTTTCTGCACTTGCTTTATAATGGTAGTTTCGAGGATCGCCGCGAAGGAAGCCAACAAGAGGAAAATAGTATGGCTTAGGCAGTTCACGCAATGCACGTTTTAAAGATACATTACGATTTCCATACATCTTCATCCACTCACGAAGGTCTACGGGTGAGAAGGACGGATTGGAGACTAGGCGAATTGCATCTTGAATTTCAAGATCTGATGGATCACGGAAGCTTAGTTGTTCACCGACGGCAGTAATTCGTGTGTAACCCGTAATAGGCGAAGGCAGCATGCCGCAGTATGGTATGCGGCGATGTACACAATGCCGCATGAGCAGATCCATAACATAAGAATCTATTGCAGGGCTAAACAGAAGATCGGGCTGAACGTAATCAAGCATTTCGCTTATTGCGCTGCTCATACATCGCACTAAATGCATTGCCTCCACAATGCTCATGCTACGTAGTAAAAAGCTTCGAACTATGATTTCCAATATGTCCGAAGTAGAAAGCCAATATGGTGAGTGCAGTTGATTAGCGGGCAGCTTAAAGAGTCGATAAAATGATGAGCTCCAGTCAAACTCACCTAGGCCCTTCCAATCACTTAAAAGACAATGTTGCTGACCTGGGAAGGCAGCTGCAAGAAAATACTCATAATAGCATTTACTCCAAGGCCGCACGTACGCTGCAATCTTCATGATGAGATCTTCTCCGAATATCCCTTGCCAATCACTATGTACTTAGGATCGTGATCATGCTCAAGAGTACTATGTGCAACGAATTCAGCGTGAATATCAGTCAAGCCCCTAGTTTCTTGTGACTCGCTAAGAATATTGACGCGTTTCGTACTCCAGCCCTGGAAGACCCATCCCTCCCTTTCTTGCTTATACCAATAGTGCTGATTCCTTGCACGATCTAGAAGAAAGCGAAGCGATTCTTCTGGAATTCCAAGCCATTCGCAAAATTGAGGAATGTAACGTGCCTTTCTTTTCTCATAAGCTCGAACGAGCGCTTCGGCTTGAGTGCGCGTTAGGCGGCGATGCCTGATTTCACGACATGCGTGATCCGTGACTTTTGAATACCCGTGTTTAAAAAGCTTGAGAATATCATGACAATCCATATAATTAAAGCAGTCAACGTAATCATAAGTGTCAAAGGTCCGATTCAAGTGCGCTCCTTTGTAATTATATAGTCTCGCCATCTCCTCATGCTGTGCTTTGGGATCCCAGCGCACGTAGTTTCCTATATAGATACCACGTAGTCCGACCTCCTTAATCTGCCAGTCTTCGGGATAGCGATATTGCCAGATGTCACTTTCTGTCAAAGTGTCGAATATACTAAGTAGATCATCGGCTTCAAGTCCAAACAAGTCATGGTCTTTTCGGTAGCGGCGTGTCATCTCCACTTCATGTTCATGCGAGAACATTCCTACCTGTTCGAGACCTTGATGTGCACCCCAGAATATCAGGGGTATCTTGTAGCGAATAGCGGCTTCTACAGGAAAAACCGTGTGACCAGCAAGTATCGGCCAATAGATACTGGAAAATTGTGAAAGTGTGGAACGGGTTAATTTCTTGACAGTCCTAAGCCCCACATTCTTAATAGCAATATCACAATTAAAGCGAATGCGGAGGTTTGCGAGGTTAGCAATCCCTAGAGGTGTATTGAAATGTTTATTATAAGCCACAAGCAAGGGTTTCAGGCCCAGAAGATTCTTTACTGTATGAACAATAAAATACGAATCTTGGCCACCGGTTACCGGAATTATGCAGTCATATTGAGCATTGCCAACACTCTTGTAGGGCTGCACGAGCTTCCTTAGTTTGTTCCAGCGTTCTTGCCAGTCTAATTGATCCTTCTCTTCGTGTATTCGACATCCTGAGCAGATCCCTTCGTCATCTAGCACCAAGCCAAGCGGATGGTCAGAACCGTACAAACATCTTTTGCAAAAACGCAACTCGGTCATAATCTAAATCGAACCTAAGAATGTAGGAGCTCGTAATACGGTTCGCGTATCGATCCTTTTGGGAGTGAATGCTTGAGTTCCTGCACTGCATGTTCACGATAATTGAGGAAGTTGCCTATAGCGACGGCCGTTACATCTGGCATGTCGAGAATATCTTTAATCTGGCAAGGCTTGTTAATACCTCCAAACGCTATAAGAGAGCTACCACGAAGAAACGGAGTCTCAAGGAAAGATATATCGAATGACGCAGGGGTGCCCTCATGAGATTTATCGATTACAAGTATCTCCGAAACTATGCTGTCCGTGAGCAAGCCGGCGCACGCTGATGGCCATCCCCTACTGCGTTGTGTACGATAGTCCCAGAGTGCTATGCCACTGTTAGTGAACAATAGTGGAACAGAAGCAATCACAGCTTGCGCCCCAAGAACAGAAGCCATTCTACGTATTTCTTCTGGATGGTCATAGAAAGAAGCGTCAACAAGAATACGGTCGGCACCTTTTGAGATTACTGCTGTGGCATGCTCTCGTGTTTTGATACCTCCTCCATAGACTAGAGGGGTATTTAGTCCTCGAGATGCAAGTCGGTAAATTAGGTCATAATCGGGTCCTTGGTTGGCGGTACTTCGGTCGATGCTCTGAATCAGAATCTCGTCCACACCCCATCTATCCAAGTTCTCAGCAATAGTTTCAGGACGACCAAGAGGAAGATAGCGTTGATAGCCTATGGACTGGACTGCCCAGCCTTTCTTTACGGTGATAACTCCGACAATCCGTTTCTTAAGCATAATACAGCGATTCGATAATATTCTTAAGCATCCGATTCCCCGCTAGCTGGCTTTTTTCGGGATGGAATTGTACCCCTGCAACCTTGCCACGACGTACAATTGAATTGAACTGCAGACCATGGTGAGAAACAGCAACTACATAATCCTCGGGCGCATCAAAGATAAATGAGTGGTTGAAATAGAAAATCTCCCTGTCACTCTCTACAAGCAATGGATCTCTGCCTTTGTGTTCAATGCTGTTCCAGCCGATATGCCAGCGTGGAGACCTTAGTGGTGTGACCTTGCCGGGAATGATGTCCAGACCAGGTGTGTGGCCAAGCTCATACCCTTCCGTTGCCAAGAGCTGCATACCTAGGCAGATACCCAACATGGGCCGGTTCTGTGCAGCCTGTTTTCTCAAATATTTGACAAGCCCTCTCGACTCCATTCCTTCCATGGCTGATGGGTAAGCACCGACACCAGGCAAGACAATGACATCAACCATATCGAGGACATCTGCAGAGCACCCAAATCGGACTTTATAGCCCAATTGCCTCAATGCGTGGGTTACAGATGCGTGGTTGCCGGCACCATAGTCGACAATTCCTACAGTGATCATAAGTGCAAGCCAATACCTACATCAAACTTTGGCTGGATGTGCCCATTCGATGTGACTTCAAACAAGTTACTATTAACAGACTTTAGCACATGACTCCAAAAGAAATCAACACTAATTCCAATAAAGCTGCAAAAGCTTTCTATATAGCGCTCGTGGCACCTCCCATCATATCTTTTAACCAGACGAATTGCTTCCTGTCGTGTCAGAGTCTCGGCTCTCAACTCTTCATTTACATATTCAGTAACTTTGCCAAAGCCGAACTTGTAGTACTTGATCATCTGGTTCATATTATGCCAGTCTTCGTCAACATTGCTAATTCCGTACAGATCTCCCTGCTCAAGTGGAGCTTCTGGGCGAATATTTAACCCATTTGCACATGCATAAGAGGCGTTTGTAAGCAACGACCAGTCACCAAGGAACCAGCCTAAGTAAATGATTTGAATGCCGGACTGATCAAATTCCTGCACGCTAGGATAAATATATGGTATTAGTTCATCTTTCTTCAGCCCCGCTTCCAGCATCCAAGCATGGCCTGAACTAAGGGTGTTCGAGTAACGAAGATTATTGCCATCGTAGCCGTTACGTCCCATTGTCTGTGTATCACCTACTTGTAGAGCTGGATTCTCCCCCCAGAATATCGTAGGAATCTGGTAGCGTATTGCCATCTGTGGGACCGAAGCAAAGAGAGCAAGCTCAGTAGATCGTGCCCAGTTAGTAAACCGGAGAAAGCTTTCACGCATAAGTCTTCTCCAGGTCTCCGGTGCTGGACCGGAGAAAAGTACATCGAATCCGAGCTCTATCAGATTTGAGATGTTATTAACACCCAGTTGAGAAACCTGCTGAGGGGGATAACTAAGGCTGACTAGCAGTGGGTTAAGCCCCAGTTTGTCGCGAACCCACAATGCTTGGCGAGTACTGTCCTTGCCACCACTTACTCCAATTATACAGTCAAAGTACTGGCTGTGTGGTCTCTTAATGTCCTCCACAAGATCAGTTAACTGCTCATATCTCTCACGCCAGTCAATATGCTTAGACTGTTCGTAATATATACATGCCGGACAGATTCCGTCTTCAGTGAAGACGGTATTTGGCCGCGTATCCGGCTGTAGACAACGTAGGCAGTACTTCATTGCTGGTTTTCTGAAAAACTGACAGTTTCGAAGGTGGACGCTACAACTGCGTGCTCCATACGCAGCAAGGGGATTCCATCTAATACGGGGTAAACTAACCCGGCTCTCTTAGCCACGTAAGCCCCCCTAGTTGGAGACATCGGAACGTGGGTAACCGGGCAGCGCCAACGTAAGCTCGATGGCACATCAACATTTGATTTGAGTAGACTTAGGACACCACTGGGATTCAATGGATTACCGTAAATTCTAAGAAGCTTGTGCTCCACAATCTGAGCTCCTAACTCTTCGGCAGCTCCTTTAAGGTTACGTACGTACCCATGAGAAATCATGCGCTGCTGGGCTTGTTCAGAAGCGAATTCAAAGCTTGGCTCTATAAGTACTACTGCTTTGCGAGCGATCCGCAGCAATTCACTGATTGCTTCCTTCTCCTTGCCTCCATTTGGCTCAAGCGAATGCGATGTATAAACCACATCTACACTGTCGTCGTCGAGGGGAATGTTAAACAGATCACTAACAAATAACTGTGCAGTACTGTTGGTTTCCTGGAGCCAGGACATACCATATGCGCAACGCGACCAACTTATATCAAAACCTAATGATTGGCGCGGTTGACTACTCAGGGACTTGAGCACACCAGCTAGAGTCGTTGCTTCTCCGCTTCCGACTTCCAAAAGACTGTCGTCTGTACCAATAAATGGATCTAGCAGACTGGCCACTTGATCACACCATAAACGCCGATACTGGGGATCTTTGCGTGCTGCGCTAACATAAGTGCCCGCTTGCAGGTCGTACGCCAGTAGGGTAATTACTGGCGTATTTGCTGCCTTACCGAAGGTGCGACGAGCATACTCCATTACGTTAACGCCGCGTTCGAAGGCTTCGCGCACCGCTAGAATCATAGCTTTCAAATCTTCATTCTCAGTCATTTTGTTCGGGAGATTGTATGTAAGACCAAGACATGGCAGTGCCGGCGCTTAAGTTGCGGTTGGTTTGATGCCCTAGCAATTGATCATAGTGTTTCGGTGCAAGACCGAATCCGGGTCGTACAACGCGTATATTTTGGGGCGTCAGGACGTCGCCAGCTGCGATGTCCTGAGCCACATAGATCGATCGCCTAAACTTGATGTTTCCGAGCTCGCTATCTGTTTTAGAATAGTTTACTTTCCCGATTGCCTCCCAAGCGAGATAGGCATCGCGACATAATGCTGTAAGTTCGCAAGGTTCTAGCGAAAAGCTATCGTCTGGTCCACCGCCTTTCCGGTCGAGTGTAAAGTGTTTCTCAACTATACATGCGCCCAGCGCTACAGCTGCGATGGCCGTCGCATTACCAATAGTGTGGTCAGACAGGCCTACGGAGACTTTATAGCGTCGTGCCATGTCAGATATTGTTAACAGATTATACTCCGCAGCTGGTGCAGGATATCCGCTCACGCAGTGCAACAGAGCGACCTCTCGACAACCAGCCGAACGTGCAGCATCGACGGCCTCTGTAATCTCCTCCTCGTTTGCCATGCCCGTGGAGATGATCAATGGCTTTCCAGTTGAAGCTACATACTTAATTAGGGATAGGTCTGTTGCTTCAAACGAAGCAATCTTGTATGCAGGTGCTCCGAGTTCTTCTAGTAGATCGACAGCCGATCTGTCGAAAGGTGAACTAAATAGTGTTATACCTCGGCTACGGGCATATTCAAAAAGGGGTTTATGCCACTCCCAAGGCATATGTGCTTGCTGGTACAGCTCATACAGAGAACGTCCCTCCCACAGCCCACCTTTGATTTGAAAATCTTCACTCGCAATATTTAGAGTTATGGTGTCTGGTGTGTACGTCTGGATCTTCACAGCATTAGCTCCAGATGAGTATGCAGCATCAATGATCTTCAGAGCCTGATCTATCGAGCCATTGTGATTTGCCGACATTTCAGCGATAACATACGGAGGCGCGCCTGCACCAATCCTCCTGCCTGCAATGCTAAAATTTACCATGAACTTTCTGCAGTGCATGCCACGATTGTCTGTCTAGCACAAAGCACAGAAGGCATTCAGTTCGACCGTCATCTAACGTTACTTCCTCTTGTACGGACTCCTGCAGAAATCCGAATCGACGATGCAGCTTGATCGATGCTACGTTAAAAGACATTGCTTTTCCTCTCACTTTATTTAGTCCTAACCGACCAAAAGCGTGGGTTAGGGCTGCCTTCGCTAGTTTACTACCGGAACCCTTCGGACTTCCTGGAGCCACATAAAAGCCCCATTCGGTGAATTCACTCCTGATACCACTGAATTGTACATAGCCCATGGCTAGATTTTGCTTTTCGAGAATTAGTAAGCACTGGTCGTGATCTTCGTTGACCTTTTGAAACCAATCTCGGTGTTCCCTTGGCGAGATTTCGTGCTGCGTTAGCATGTACCTGCGGACCTCAGGATTATTACGCCACGCAAGCAGAGTCGGTAGGTCGTCCTCATGCAAACTTCGCAACGTGTAATTAGACATAATATTCATTGCTTTGACAGTCTTCTCATAGCATTAAATACCCGTTCTACTCCGCGACCGTCAGTCAACTCCGCACATCGTATAGAAAGTAGTTTTGCATGGGATATCAACTTTTCAATTCCTTGTGGAATAGAAGTATTAATGGGTATCAGCGGGTCAAGATATATTGTATATCCAGATTCGGCAAGTGCGTGCGCTGACGGAAGCTGGTTTTCTGCAATCACAAGCGTCAGCGTAGGTAATCCAAGGCAACATCGCTCCCAGGTTGATGAACCAGCCGCCCCTATAGCCCAAGATGCTTCAGTCATCAATCTCGCCATATCAGTAACGTTTACTAGAATCTTTGTTTTCCATTGTAATTTATCAGCCTCCGCTCGGACGGAATCAATATGAGGAGAATCGGGTCCAAGAACCACAACAATTAGAACATTAGACGGAAGCCTAGCCTTGGCCAGTGCGCATAGTACTTTCTGAGTAAAGTTGTCTTTATCAACACCTCCTAGAGAGATTAGCAGAATAGGATCATCTAGTTTTGTTTTTGACGATAGCGTGGCTTCTCTTAGATTTGCGAATTCTGGCCGAAGCAACGCAAAGTGCGGCCCGATCAATAACCTGGTAGAGCTTGCGACTCTGTTTTTGTAACTAAAGGTAGTCTGGCCATAGTTTTGATTCAGCAAGAGGTCACAGTCATGGTTTCGGGTAACCAAATCATCGATAACCATGACTTTGGAAGCTATCCGTCGGATCGCACATTCCCAGTCAAATCCCAAAGAGTAATGATCGACGACAACCCAGTCAAAGCTCTTATCAACAAACTGCCGAACACACCACTCAGCGTCCTGCTGTTCGCGCCAAGGTATCCAAGCTGCATAAGAATGATCAGACGCTTGCGGTTGGGACTCTGAATGCATAGAGTCAGGCATCACTATCAATGAGTGATTCTTGTTGACGAGTAGGTCAATATATACACTGGGAAGTGGTTGAGAAACGAAGGTGGTAGTCCAGCCGTGGGACTGCAGGCCATCAGCAAGGGAGACGCATCGCATGAAATGCCCCGCCCCGATATGAGGTGAAGCGTCAACTCGAACGAGGACACTAGACATCCTGACCTACAAGCTTATGTTTTATAAGATAAGCAGCCTTTGCCATCTGAAAGTCGTCCTCATCATCAATGTCCATAGCCGAAATCCAACTCAAAGGATAGAAAGAATGATCAGCCATATAAAAAGTTTGATGCTCTTTAAAATGATTTACTGATGCAAGCCATAAAGCACCGGAGGGACAGTGTAAATGCGGAAGATCCTGCGAACGTGCCTTTATGGCTTCAGGGAATAGGTACTCATGACCTGTAGAGGTATTATTAAACGCCCACCACGGGTTCATCCAGCCAAAGCGGAAGCAACTCACTTGGGACGGCGAGCTTCCATTTGTGAAGACGTTAATCGAATCCCTAATGTCCAGTGCATCCCGCAGAGGGCAGTTGGCCATTAGCTGGGCGACGCAGTCGTATTGTTCGCCCCAATGTTCCTCGGCCTGCGTTAGAGCGAGGGATGTGGCGCTGCTGGATGTTGCCAAGTCATCTGCAGCACCGCTACGCAGGAACGGTACCTCCGCGCCATAGCGACGGCATATAGAAGCGATGGCTTCGTCGTCGGTGGAGACGACGACGCGAGTGAATTCGCCACTCTCGACTGCGGCGATGACGGACCAAGCAACCATTGGCTTGCCATGAAATGGCAGTACATTCTTGCTTGGCAGGCGCTTGGAACCACCGCGTGCGAGGATAATTGCTATCTTTTTGTAGGGTGACATTACACTATGTCTTGATCCAGAAGCGATTAATCCAAGAATCTAGACCTTCAGAGACTTCATCAAATTGTAATCGCTCGTATCCGTACGGCAAGTAATTGCTCTCGGGAAGACCACACAACGAGTAAGTAGCTTCGAACACCAACCGCGGTGCATCGTGAGGCAGCGAGGCTCGATGTAACCCTTGGGGATTAGTCATTACTGCGGAACCAGAAGCTCCCGTTACTTCAATAATTTCAGTGCGCAATGCGTTTACCTCGGCAGCAGAGAAGCGGCGCATCTCTGTAAGTTGCTCAACGAAAGCAGTCTCCTTCGCATACACATGCGGACCAGACCTTTCATTCACGTCTGTGAGATACACGAACAGTTTTGCCATTCTCCAATCAGCGCGATCGCGGTGCCATAACTGTGAATCGACTTCTTGCTTTTGCCCAGGGAAAGACCACCAAACAAGCATGTCGGCGAGTGTAGGCTTGCATCCAATTAGGCCAATGGCGTATTCGAGGACCAGTGGCGAATTTGCAAGGCGAAGAAGGTGCGGAGCTCGAATGATTCGACTGCGGTGATATTGTCCGAGGTGTGCGCCTACCGGCACAGCATTTAGTCTGAAGTCGCCCAGATTGCGCTGGTAAGGCTCGAACAGAGGTCCATCGCCCAGGTACCGTTTTATCTCGATAATCTCGGCTTCAGTAAGCACAGTACCAAGTTGCACCACACCGGGAGAGATGAGATCCGACCGACCTACGTAACTACTTTTCGGACGCGTCCTGCAAAGCATCCTCGAAACCCTCTCGCGCGACCTTGGATTTAGCACACGCCTCTGACAGAGGTAGGATAAGTTCCTGAAAATAGAGCTATCCAGGCTCATAGTACTGACATTTATGTGTGTGGAAATTTACGAGGATATGTGCAGATTTTTTTATTATAGAGGATTGTGATACACGCATATCCCAGCAGGGCGATTCCAGTATATGCCGAAAGGGAGGTTACGGCACCATGAAACAAGAACATGTTCAAAAAGTTATGGGTTACCCCAAGTATGAGAAGCACAAACAATCCGATAAGATAGGGACGATGAGCCCTGCGGTAAAAGGCAAGCTCCGCTATATTGGCTGCGGACATGTAAGCAACTAAACCCACCGACAGAGTAAAAGTCGCTAGAAACAGACCCAAGTAACCCGTAAGGAAGTGATACTCCAAAAAGTAAGAAACCACGGCAGCGCTAACGAGGCCTAACCCTCCGATACCCAACGAACGTGTTAGTAAACGCCGCAGCAGATCGGGGGAAACCTCGGATTTTTGGACCGCCTCACCAATATCAATGCCGCTTACTAGATTTTGCGCTGACAGCAGAAGAGTCGCTCCAGTCGCAAGTTGAAAGGCAAGCATGTAGACGCCAAGTTCTGCGCGGTCGTAAAAACGTTCGAGGAATACACGATCAATCATAAGATAGACTGTGAACGTGCAGGTAGCCATAAAGCGAGGTATTCCACTAGAGATAATTCTTCGGTATGAAACCCAGTCGATCAGATGAGCTTTCAGTTTTTGGCTGGACAGTGCAGGCCGCATGGCCCACGCGATGGATACGCTTAAAACAAACATCCATATTAACCCGACCCACAACACAGACACGGTGGGCCTGTTCAAGTGCTGGAACAGTAAATCTGTCAGAGTGCCGCCAATCACTGCGAAACTGAGAAGCAAATCAGGAATTAGAGAAACATAGAATTTGCGATTGATTCGTGCCATCGGCTCGAGCACAAGAAAGGGAAGAATTATTGTGAAACCAAGTGCAGCGAAGCTGTAAATTGAACCAATCCAAGACCCTACGGCAAAGCAGAAACCAGCAAGAACCAGCAGATGAATTGCATAAGCTCTGTTAAACTTAGCTATCCAGAGGTCATCCGAGTCGTCATCGCGCGTGTAGTAATGGACTATGAAGCCACTGATGGCCCCAAGATTTCCCAAAGAAATTGTTTTGGTAATGAAAACAAAAAATGCAAGTTCGCCGTAAACAGCTGCGCCAAGAATCCTTGCAGCAAGAAGAGATGATAGAAGAACGACCCCCGCAGTTAAGATCCTTTGAATCGTGTAGGAGCCAATTAGGCGAAGGCTAGCAGATTGCAATCTCACCAAAGGCTCCATCCACCATCGGCGTGTACAACATGACCTGTCATTGCCATGCAACGATTTTCAAAAAGCATTTGCAATGGAGCAACTATCTCCTCTTCATTGAGCATCCTGCCGATCGGACAAAGGCGTGCATAACGTGACTCGAATGCCTCATCCACTCGACCTTCTACTCCACCGTACGAAATACAATTGACCTGAATATTATGTTCCGCAAATCGGGTTCCAAGCTCCTTCGTTAGCTGCACAAGAGCAGATTTAGCCACACTATATTGGACGGGTGACTGAGTCATCGGGTGTTCATAGAGAGGCAGGTGGGCGGCTACACTGCCGTACTGGGAACCGACATTGATGATCTGACACAGCGCAGAATCTTGTGAAAGCATAAGTTTCATGCTGAGTTCATATGGAACAACAACATCAAGCATGTATTCCTGGATAAAGTTATCACGACTCGCCAACCCGCTGGTGCTTGATTTGAGAAATTCTATATTTCGAGCTGCATTAATAAGGCATTCGACATTCAAATCTCTTTGGCGCAACTCATCGACAACACAGTCTGTTGAATCTGGAGCAAGTAAATCAGCAAGTATGCAGATCATCTCTCCGCGACCGCCGGCGAATTCTCTGTACAACTTTTGCATGCCATCATGCGTGCGTACTAGGGCCACCACACGATGCCCTTTAGACAGTAGATAACGTAGGTAAACGCGCCCGAACTTGCCACCAGCTCCTGTGACAAGGACAGTCCGTTGCGTCATGGTCGGCACCCAATTTCAATCAATTGAACAGCTGCGAGCAAACGCTTAGGAGGTGTACGAACGTCACCCATCCCTACGCCATCAACAAAATCCTGAAGCGCTGCCCGGAATGCTCTGAAGGTATTCTCAAATACCATACGCTTATCTCCTCGGGATCCGACAATATCAATAGTTATCGGAGCGTCTGGGACGCCCAGCGCGGAAATCGATACCCACGTGCCACTACTGTGAATACTACAAACGGTGGTTTTATTTCCCTCTAACAAAACTTGCTTGGCAGTAAACACGCCACTGTCGCCCAGTATTCTCAAGACAGGATCGATAGCATGAATCGAGTACTTTTCCCAGTCATTAGGAACATATGCATTGATCTCAATCAAGTCGCCAATCATCTGACGTTGGGACGTATCAAGGTTAAGTTCAGGCGCATACCTTAGGGCCGAGCAGGAAAACAACTGTCCATGATGGGTCTGAAGGTTTAACATCGCCTGTGCATCAGCGACGCTCAGTGCAAGTGGCTTATCAATGTAGATCGGAAGGCCAGCTTTGAGAAAGGGTGCTGCATATCTGAAGTGGTTCTTTGCATCATCACGTGCTAAAAGTATCGCGTCCACCGATCCAACCAAGTCCTCGACCCTGTCAACAATGTTCGGGATTAATGTGGCTCGCGCGACTTTACGCGAAAGACATCTATCCTCAGTCCAGACATGGGTAACTTTTGCAGAGTGAATACAGTCCTCTGGAAAAGATTGCTTTGATAAATAATCCGGAATGACAGGAAATTCACATTCCTGCATCTCAAGTACATCGTATCCGTTGAAAATGGCTGACCATGAGTATGGATGGCCGTTGCCTGGCGAAAGTCCGATTACTCCGAGGCGAATCGTCATAATGTTATCCAACGTCTAGGATCCAGCCACTTAGGATCATCGATAGCTAGACCGCTTGAATCCATTGTGACTGGCGTCTTATATGACCGGGTAATTTCAAGTAACTGCGCCAGCGACTCGACGCCAACGATTATCTTGTCTACTTCTGCTATGTCTCGCACAAACGAAAGTGATGCCCCTAGCAGCGTGAGCCCCTGCTCGGCGGCCATGGCATGCCATTTTGACAGTAACGGAAGTATTGGTTTAAAGTAATTCGGGATACGATCTAGGTCTAATAGCAATAGCCCTTGGAGAAAAACAGATCTAACGTGCACCTCGACACCACTCAACTTCAGCTCAGCTAACGTGCCGTCATGAAGTAATCGCTGATCGAGTATATTGAGTGGAAGTTGTACGATATCCGGCTTAAACACCTGCAGTACTTCCCGAATTTCGTAAGCCTCATAGACGGATACACCTACTTTATCAGCCTTGCCGGAATCACGTAGCTCAGCAAGAAATTCCTGAACCTCTTTTCCATCCTTGCCAATTATGTCATCTGATCGGTGGGCTAGATAGCCATATACTCGATCCACCTTTAGACTTTCTAATGATGATTTGAAGGAGCTCTCCATAAAACCACGTAGACCTGGCCTTGCTGCCTGAGCTAGAGCTGGCATTTTGGTAACAAGTTGCATTCCCTGCGTATCGAGTATGCCGATCCGTGACTCTGCATTGCCATACATATGCGCTGTGTCTAGAAGGCAGATGCCAGCTGAGCGCGCATGGTCCAGAATATGAGCAACCTCTTCATCAGTGGGACGACCGAAACTATTGCTGATTCCGTAATTCAAGCCCCACTGCGCAGTTCCCAGCCCTAATTTATTTAAACGATAAAGATCCATGATTGTCCTCAAAAAATATTTTGGTAACCCACCGGCTTTGGTTCCTTTAGATTGTTCACTACTTCATGTTGCTCTTCACAGCTTAGCCCAGGATAAAGTGGCAGAGATATTGCTTCAGAGTAGTATTTCTCGGCCTCCGGCCACTCTTTAGGTTTAAACCCCATAGCAGCGAAGTATGGTTGTCGATAAATCGGTATATAATGAAGGTTTACTCCAATGCCCGTCGCCCTCAGCCGCACGAATATTTCTTTATGGATATCTTTATCTTGATTGTGTTGGAGACGAACAACGTAGAGGTGAAATCCCGAATAAGTATCTGGCGCTCGCCAAGGAGTACATACAGGCAAATCATTCAATAACTTGTCGTAATTCTCGGCAAGCCGGTGCCTCTCTGCCACAAAACTATCCAGCTTCCTCATCTGGTTTACACCAAGTGCGGCTTGAATATCAGTCATACGATAGTTGTATCCTAGCTCAAGCTGCTCATAGTACCAGGGTCCATCAGGTTGCTTCTTCATCGCTGAGGCATCCCGAGTGATGCCGTGGCTTCGAAGCCGCGCAATTCTTTTGCCGAGCTCTTCCTTGTTAGTGAGAGCCATACCACCTTCACCCGTTGTAATGATTTTCACAGGATGGAAGCTGAAAACAGTAATGTCGCTATACTTACAGTTTCCAATCGGTTCACCCAGGTATCTCCCGCCGATCGCATGCGAAGCGTCTTCTATGATCTTGAAACCAAATTTTCTAGACAATGAGTGAATAGCAGCCATGTCACATGACTGACCACATAGATGTACAGGGATTACTACTTTCGGCAGCTTCCCTCTTCTTTCCGCTTCTATCAGTTTTCGCTCGAGCTTTTCAGCACACATATTATAAGTGCGCGCATCTATATCCACAAAATCCACTTCGGCGCCGCAATAAAGTGCACAATTAGCGCTTGCAACGAAGCTAATTGGCGTTGTCCATACAATATCTCCTGACTTGACACCTAGTGCAAGGCATGAGATGTGAAGCGCACTTGTCGCACTATTCATTGCATAGCCAAAACGCGCCCCGCAATATGATGACACTGCTTGCTCGAACATAGGCACGACCGGCCCCTGAGTTAAGAAATCCGATCGGAGGACTTCGGCAACGGCATTGATGTCTTCTTCATCAATACTTTGACGTCCGTATGGGATGGGCATGTTTATGTAATTCTAGAGGCAATTGATTGTTTGCGTGAAGCTTGAAAACTGCATCTTGCAACCGTTCCACGTTGTCAAGGGCCAATAACTCAACGGGACCCGTTTGGGCTCCATTTTTCAACTTAGATGGCCACTCAACTAGTTACGATTGAAGATACCAAGGCCTACACTTGGCTACCGATTGCCTCGGATGCCAAGTTTTTCGCATTTCTACGCATTTTATTTTAGCGAATAGTACTCAATTGATGAATGTTCATAAATCTTCGTGACTTGAAGTAATTGCTGCAATAGTTTAGCTGCTGCGACTTGGCCTGAGCCCTTACTCCACCGTGATGCTCTTCGCCAGGTTCCGCGGTTGATCCACATCCAGCCCCCGATGGGCAGCGATGTGATAACTCAGCAGCTGCATCGGAATCACCGTCAACAGCGGGCTCAGCAGTTCATCCACCACGGGCACCGGTAGCAAGGTGTCGAACAGCTCCGCATCGGCGCACTCCGGCGCTACGCCGATCAGCTGGGCATCGCGGGCCTTCGCTTCCTGGGCATTGCTGAGCACCTTGTCGAACACCGCTCCAGGCACCGCGATCGACACCACCGGCACCCGCGCATCCAACAGCGCAATCGGACCGTGCTTCATCTCACCGGCGGGGTAGCCCTCGGCGTGGATGTAGCTGATCTCCTTGAGCTTCAGGGCACCCTCTAGGAGGCTGCTGAAAAAGCGAGGGAACCCAGTGCTTTTGCCCGGTTTGTGACCGCCAGCAGCGCCGCGTCAATCAGGTTGACCGGTCCTCTGCGGCTC
>Ga0194129_10002730_pt1 | contig 25926 bp, 28 predicted proteins | sample TA2KigCa35mmetaG_FD_150862 | JGI IMG/M metagenome (GOLD analysis project Ga0194129, IMG submission 150862) | Freshwater microbial communities from Lake Tanganyika, Tanzania - TA2015038 Kigoma Deep Cast 35m | ecosystem: Environmental > Aquatic > Freshwater > Lake | place: Tanzania: Lake...
GCCTTCGCCCAGGAAATGACCCGCCTCGCAGCCGAGCGCACGGATCTGACGCTGCTCTCCGGCGACATCGGCAACCGCATGTTTGATCGCTACAAGCAGGTGGCGCCGGAGCGCTTCTTCAACTGCGGCATCGCCGAGGCCAACATGATGAGCCTGGCCGCCGGCATGGCCCTCAGCGGCCTGCGGCCCGTGATTTACACGATCACCCCATTCACCACCACCCGCTGCCTGGAGCAGATCCGGGTGGGCGTGGCCTACCACCAGGCGCCGGTGGTGATCGTGGGCACCGGTTCGGGCCTCTCCTATGCCGAACTCGGCCCCACCCACCACTCGCTGGAAGACATGGCCATCCTGCGCACGCTTCCGGGCCTGAATGTGGTGGCCCCTGCCGATAGCGCCGAACTGGTGGCCCAGCTGCGCGAGGCCCTCGATGCGCCCCATCCCACCTACATGCGCATCGGTAAGAAAGGAGAGCCACCGCTGCACGGCGAATCAGCACAGCTGGGCATCGGCAAGGCCAACCTGCTGCGCGAAGGCAATGATCTGCTGGTGTTGGGCGTGGGCCCGATCCTCGGCGAGGCCCTCCAGGCCGCGGAGGCGGTGGCTGAAGAAGGCCTCTCCGTGGCCGTGGCCAGCCTTGGCGGCGTCAAGCCCCTCGATGCCGCCTTTCTGGAGACGGTGGCGCAGCGCTTCCCCCGCTGGCTGAGCCTGGAGGAGCACGGCGTCACCGGCGGCTTGGGCAGTACCCTGCTGGAGTGGTTGGGGGATCGGGATGGCACACCTATCCGCCTGAAGCGTCTGGGCGTGCCCGATGCTTTCCTGCATGAGCTGGGCAACCAGAGCTACACGCGCCAAAAGCTAGGGCTGGATGCGGCTGGTCTGGCCCAGACCTTCCGGCAGGTGAACGCGGCCTGACACCATGCGCATCGGGCTGGATTTCGACAACACGATCGTCTGCTACGACCAGGCGATCGCACTGTTGGCAGAAAAACTATTTGAGCTGCCACTGGATCTGCCGCGTACCAAGCTTGTGTTGCGCGACTTTTTGCGTGCTGCCGGCCGTGAACCGGAGTGGACAGCTTTTCAGGGGGAGCTTTACGGACCAGGCATGCAATATGCCCAGCCTTTCGACGGGGCGATCGTCACGATGCAGGAGCTAATGGCCGCAGGGCATGAGCTGGTCATTATCAGCCATCGCAGCCGCCGCCCCTACGCAGGACCGGCTCACGATTTGCATGCGGCGGCTAGGGGCTGGGTATCAAGCCACTTGCAGTCAAAAGGATTGTTTGGTGTAGTGGGAGATACCTCATCAGCTTTCTTCCTGGAAACACTTGCCGAGAAGATAAACAAAATAAAGGAACTGAATATAGACTATTACTTAGACGATTTACCTGCCGTGCTAGGCGCGCCTAGTTTCCCTATCGGTACAAACCCCATACTGCTCTCAGCAAATGAAGGAAAATCAAGATATTTGGGACCTTCCATCAGTCAATGGAGCGAACTTCTTCCATATATCTTAGATCAATGATATCAAATTTAGCGGAAGATTTGCCTCCTTTCGCGCTGCACTGGGCGAGTGCATTAGGCTGCAAAGAATCTAGTCTCGTTCGTCTTAGGGGCGGCATTAATAACTCAGTATTTCGGTGTTCTGCTGGATCGGATCATTGGGTAATCAAAGGCTATGAACCCGTTCGAGACGGGACTCGAGACAAGATGAAAGCTGAGATAGATCTATATACTTATGCGGCACAGGCTGCACCTGGTTTGACCCCACAGCTCATATGCACAGATTCCATAAGGAGATGCATTGCTCTGGAATATATAGATGGTCAGCGGTTTAGGGACGGCATGCCAGCTCCGGCAGAGGCTATAACAGCGGCGGTAGATTTTTTTCGGAGACTGAATACTTGTACTGAGTCTGCAAAGAATTTAATTCAACAAAGAGCAGCGGAAGGATTTATTCGCATTACCGAACATTTATCGAATGTTGATAATCGACTTGCTGGCATGAGCATTTCGCATGTCGCCGACGAGTTGCAGAGTCAAGCTCGTATTTTATTGGAAAGAGTTCGTGTTGAATATACAAATGTTGAAGCACAGGTCTTGTCTTTGATTTACAAAGGAGAGCTGGTCGATGAACTTGATAGGTCCTGCTTATGTGTATCTCCAGGAGATTTTGGTTTTCATAATTCTATATTAGCTACAAATGGCATTGTTTTCATTGATTTTGAGTTTTCCGGCTGGGATGATCCCTCAAAAACACTAGCTGATTTCATTTTGCAGCCTCATATTCCCGTAGCAGCGAAAAAATCTCCCCTGATAAGAGGCCTAAGACCTGAACAATGCCTCAATATAGAGACGAGATTTTATGCCTTAACGACGATACTACGCATTAAATGGATGTGCATTATAATGTCCGTGCTTGATGTAAAACGACTAGATAGAATTGCAAGAACTAATCCCTATATTGATCATCAGAGGTTAATTATCGATCGTCTGTGTAAGGCTGAAAAATACTTCAATTCTACTCAACATCTTAATGCAGTTCCGGAGCATAGTGGCCGGTGAGCATGACTGACCTGGCTGTATAGACATTCTAGTACTCTCGGCCTTTCTTGAATGTGCTGAACAAAGGTTTTGCCATATATAGTTGAGAGATCCTACGACCAACCTCTCTGTAGACAGCCTTTCCTAGCTGTGTAGCCCAACCACGTTGTTCAGCAGCTTACAAAGGGGTGTGAGCTCATCAGGGTCGATGTGTAACCTCGTCCCCAGAGCCCACACGCCATGCATACCCACCCCAATGCCCGATTGACAGCCCTGCGCTGAGAACTGTTGGTCGTCATATACATTGACAGGCACGACCATTAGTCGAACTCGCCTCCCAGGCAGGGAACAGCCTGCGGCACTGTCTACGGGTGGCTTGACAGGCTACGCTCAATGGACAAGGCGACACCGGTGGATCGTCGGAGTGTCCGCGATACCCAGCTGCGGACCCTCGATTGACAGTAACAGCAGCAGGCCGGAGCGTCTCGCCACGAGCGCTGCACAATGCGTCGCACTGCCAAAGAACTCGCCGCGCCGCCGCCCACCAACGGGTTGACTGGCCAAGGCGCTTGGCTTGTATCGGCTCAGAGACTTGGTGTGTGCTGTGACTGGTTCAACAGGGGGTGTCACCTGTCAGAGAGTGCTGTGAGCAATGGCAGTAGCTACCGCTCCCAGCAGTGGCATTGTTTCCCAGTGCTATGGGTTTGAAGGCAGAACATTCCCAAGCCAACAAGCTCTAGAATACGCCAAGGCTGAGCAGTTGATCAAGATCCTGCAGGCCGAGTAGGTTTTGCCGAGCCATTCAACAGATCAGATGAACGGAAGCGCTGCTGGCCAGCTACCTGTCAATCTATATTAGCCATAGTAGCCACATGGCTATCAACGGCTGCACTCCCTATCTGCAGCCTCCTAGTTGAGCTTTCAGTGCAGGTGGGAGTCGAAACCTCGTATCACACAGGCTTTGATCAAGACATGTTTGTGGTTACAATAGTTGTCGACAATCAAAAGGATATCAAGCCCGCCTCAAGCCGACTTCTCGATGTGCTTGAAGAATCGCAGGAACTCTTGAACCGATGCGAGAGCTTGCATAGTGTGATGACCTTTCCACGGCCAAGTCAAGTGCTGGTATCTGAGTGGTGGCGCCGTGGCGAATGAACAACTGGGTGACGCTCACCACATAATCGAGGCTTATACGCAATGCTGCTGCGTTCTGATTAGGGTCTTTATCTGCATTTTTGTAGACGCAGAGCACTATCGCGTTGGCGAGAGGCTGAGGTAGAGACCGGCAATTTCCCGCACCTTCTCCACAATGGACTGATCAGTGGAAAACTTGAGCAATTTCTGGCGGACAAACTGCATCGTGAAGGTCTTGAGTGAGCCTTCCACGTTGGTTTTGAGAATCCGATTGCGTTAGCCAGTCGTCGGGCGATCTAATGTCAGCTGCTGTAGCTTATTTTGACCTGCAAGCCCTAGTTAATTAACTCGGCCTGATCGTCCTAATAGGTACGAGACTAGCCAGTCTAGAGCTTGTTATGTAGCTCTTCCAGCCCGAGGTCCCGATAGCTCTTACGGCACATGGCGATGTCGTGCACTTGGTAAAGCCTGCGCTAATTATGCTGAAAACATAGATAGCAATGATCTTGGCACTTTACAGGGCTGTTAATGTAGCATTCTTAAGCGATGAGTGGATGTCTTTAAATGATCTGTCTGCCTAATATCTACCTCTCTATATAGTCAATTTGGCAATCTGACTGCTGGACTAATGAACAGTATTGTTGACAAGTCGCAAAGCCAATCTCTCAAACTTTCTCAAGCCAATACTAGCTTTGCCCAAAAATATTTCTGAAATATTTAGTTTTATATAAGCCTTGACACATGAGTTTGACTGGTGGTACAATTAATTGCTACTCCAAATCGCAATGAAAGATTCTCAATATAACTATATGAAAACTAGTCAGTCCTGCAGAATTTCTTTAGGGCTTGTTTCTAACTCGACTTGGGATAAAGATCCCAAGAGACTTCTGTTTAGTTTATCTAGGTATAAAACTGTTTCTAAGCTTCTGGCAGGCTCTTGTAATGTAGTTGAGGTTGGATGTGGTGATGGCTGGAATGCAAAACTTGTAAGCGAGGTTGTAGAAAGGATAACTCTTACTGATTATTGTCCGGAGTTCACAGACGAAGCTTCTTATAATTCACGAAGATGGAAGAAAGAAGCTTCTGTAATCTGCCATAATTTTATCGAGAGCCCTTTACCTTTGAACTTTGATGCTGCTTACTGTCTAGACGTCCTGGAACACATACCAAAGAAATCAGAATTCCTGTTCTTATCCAATATACAAAAATCCTGTCTGCCATCAAGTAAATTCATATTTGGCATGCCAAGTCTTCAGTCGCAAGCTCTAATTCCAGCGGATAAAAAGGATCCAGGTCATGTCAACTGTATGACTCAAGCTGACTTCATTAAAACTCTTAAAATGGTGTTTAATGTTGTATACCCTTTTAGCATGAATGACGAAGTTCTCCATACCGGCCATTCAGATATGAGTCATTATCTTCTATGCCTATGTGCTAACTGAAATCATGGAACTTGAACAAGCAATTCTAATAATTTCTGAAGTAACTGGTAAGCAGTTACAGTCAACCGACCATTTGACCGGTCCTGAGGCAGCTCTGAAGAGCATAGAGCTAGTGCAAATTGTATCTTCAATTGAAGACTGCTTGACAGCTAGCGAGCTAGATTATCCCGATATATTGGAGATTCTGACTGATGAACCTAACCACTTAACGGTAGAAGGACTTTTAACACTGATAAACAGACATGTATCTAGTAATTTCTGACATTGATTACTCACTTCTTTCCTTAAAATATCCGTATTATAAAATACTATCTACGTCCAAAAATTCTGTTGCTGGATGGCTTACATCAAATAAAAATCCAGAGTGCCTATTAGAAAATGTGGATCTTGTAATCATTGATATCTGTCTTAATACATTTCAGGATATTTCATATCTTTTTATTGATAATTTATCGGACGATAACAGTAATTCTAGACTCTTTGAGTGCCTCTATTGTGTACTCATAGAATTTATGAAAATTGTACAATCTAGGTTTCCAGGGACTAGTATTATATTTGTCGAGCGCCCTTTATACACACTCTCATCATTCCAGCTATCAGCATCTAGTTTTTTATTTCAGCTCCAGGACTATAGTCATCCGCTTTCTGAGTACAGTTGGGCGTGTTTTAAATCAACCTGCCTTGATTTTCAGGCAGTCATGACAGTCTCGTATAGAATGAATAAGTCTCTAGATAGGTCATTGGTCTTAAACTATTTCCGAACAGACTCATTTCTCACTTATAAGAATATATCCATGATTGCTGATGTACATAAACGTGCTGCGTCTATAATGAGTAGTAAACCATTCAAGTTAATAGTCCTTGACTTAGATAATACTCTTTGGAGTGGTACTCTTTTAGAAGATGGTATCGATAATTTGATTGTGGGGGGTGCATCTTCAAAAGGGAAACTTCATTTCACATTTCAAGAACTCTTTAAAAGACTAAAAGAACATGGTGTTTTGCTTGCAGTTGTAAGTAAAAACAATCAGCAAGATGTAGAAGCTGCTCTAAGGCGCATAAAGTCTCCTCTTAACTACAATGACTTTACTGCTATAATCGGTACTTTTGATAGGAAAAGCAAGGCAATCGCTAGGATCGCAGAAGAACTAAATATTACGCCAACTGATATTGTTTTTATTGACGATTCCTTTCATGAACAATGTGAAGTAAAAGAGGAACTTCCTGAAGTTACTGTACTTTCAATGCAACCAGACAGAATGTCTTGGCCACAAGAAATAACTTCGAACACAAGAATGCTTAAGACACAGCTAATTTGTTCCTTATCTAAGCCCAATGACAGAACATCACAGTATAAAGCGAGGAGAATGCGAAATGGGAGTAAGTCGCTAAATGCTAGCAAGACTCAGCATGATGAATGGTTAGCACAGCTTAATCAACAAATATTTTATAAATGTACAAATTTGATATCAGCTAGAGCAAATGAATTATTTTTACGCGTTAATCAATTTAATATGCAGGGTTCTAAATATTCACCTTCTGAGATTTCAGTATTACTCGCTAATGACTATAGGCTTTATGAGTATTCTGTTCAAGATAAATATGGTATGGATGGTGTAGTCGCTTTGACTTTAACAAAGGCAATGGAGGACCATCTCGAACTCCATAATATGCTTTTAAGCTGTCGTGTATTCAACCGTAATATTGAACATTCTATTCTCAGGTTTATTTATCAGTCAAGTATCACTTCTGGCCTTCAAGGAGTACGATGTAATTACACAATAGCCAGTACTAATAAGGCTGCAAGTACATTCTTTACGAACATAACGGACTCTGAATGTTATGTAAACCCTAAAATCTTTGAATCCGCCTACACAGTCGAGATTTTACCAACAAATGACTAGTCTTCTCAGCACATTCCCTTCTCAGGCACAACTAAAAGGAATTAGCCACTGTGATGGGCCCTATATCTATACCGCTGATGGTTCCCGGCTTCTTGATATGACGGCAGGTGGAACATCATTTGCACTTTTAGGGTGGAATAATAGGGCTGTCAACGAAGCGATTATATCGCAGCTAGAAAAATATTCTCACCTTGACTATAAGTCTTTTGAAGATCCTAATCGAGAGCTTTTAGCCTCGCTACTAACACGTTCTACAGCATCACTAGATTATTGCTTTCTCTCAGGTGGATCTGGGGCAGAAGCTTGTGAAATGGCTATACACATGAGTTATCAACAACATTGCGAAGAAGGTAATCCACAGAAAATTAACTATATCTCTAGAAAACAGTCTTACCATGGAGCCACATCAATGGCGATGGCCCTTGGCGACAGACCTAACCTTTCTTTCTATAATCCAATCCATCCGCAGAATGTATTTCATGTATCTGAACCTAATTTTTTAAAAAATAGGATTCAAGGACAATCTGAGGAAGACTATTGCAATAATCTTATCGCAGAATTTTTACGCACAATAGAAATGCTCGGGGCTTCTACTATTTCTGCTTTCGTAGCTGAAACATGTTTGGGTGGGCTTGTAGGTGATGTTCCACCACCAAAGAATTACTGGAAGCAGATTCGGAGCATCTGTTCTGATTACAATATTCACCTTATACTTGATGAGGTATGGTGTGGAACTGGTGTATCTGGTAAGTACAATTGCTATGAATATGATGATATACTTCCGGACTTTCTATTTATTGGAAAGACTCTTGCCTGCGGCTATATTCCCATGTCCGCTGTACTTGTATCAGCTCGCTTTGTTGATACTATTTGTTCAAACTCTAGACGTGTAAACACTTCTTCTACTTTCCAAGGTCATTGTTTAGGCTCGGCTGCAGCCGTTGTAGTTCAAACCTTTCTAAGTTCAGCACAAAACTTAGATCATATATATCAGCAAGGCTGCATGATCCGCGAGCGCCTCTCGTCCTTGCTGGAATACGATGAGGTTATAGATGTACGCGGGCGAGGCTTGAGAAATAGTATTGAGTATTCAGTTGATCAGCCTCACTTATTTGGTCAGTATATTGCCGATAAAATGCTAAATAAACATTCTGTAATTGTTTCAGGTAAATGGCACAGAATATCTCTCTGTAATCCTGTCATCATGAGTAATGATCTCGTGGAACATGTGCTTGACCTTCTGGTAGATGAGATTAGCCAGGGCTTGGAGGTCTGGCCGTCAATAGATAAAAATTCTATTCCCATCCGTCATGTTTACTAAAAATTTGCTTCTTTCTGAAGGCTTATGCACTGTAGACCTACAGATGCCTGATCTAGTTTCATCCATTCAGTCTATCATTGCCGATACTTTTAACAAGCCAGTAGATGTATATAAAAATATGAAGCGAGAGGTTTTTCATGAACAAATTGAGCAGGCTCAGAGCACTCTAAATAAATACGATTTTCTTCCCAAAATTGCATCGAGACTTAGGTCGCCAATTTATGAGTATCTTAACTATGATGAAATATCATGGGTAAGTATACTCAAGCTTCGTGCTGTGCGACCTATTTCATGTGGTTGTAACGATGCTGTGCCTTTCCACAGAGAAACACTTTATTCGGATAGTACTCAGACTAGATATCAGCACAACGTATGGATACCATTAGCTGTCGAAAATCTCTCCTGCCTTAATTATATTCCATTCTCTCATACCCTTCTAGACGAGGCTCTTACTATCGAATCTGATAAGTGTCATCCCATAATGGTTGCGCAGTATTCTCATGGCCATCGCATCGGATACCCATACGCTCCAAAGATCATCGATAAAACTCCAGAACTCAAACAAAAACCTTCGCAAATGATTGTCGCATATGGGCATGCAGCCATATTTTCTTCCATGTTGGTGCATGGTAACGGTATTAATAAGACTGACAAAATTAGATTCTCAATTGATACGGGATTTATGCCAACATCGAGGATAGAGCATAATAAGAGGCTGTTTGCATCTCGAAATAATCCTCATTACGTACGTTTTTACTGATGACTGAAAGAAAGCTGATCATTGCTGGAACTGGTTTTCTGGAGATATTGTCTCTTATACGAGAGATTAATAGTTCATGTACACAGTCGCCTATAATCATCGAAGGATTTATTGATGATAATATTGCAAATAAGAGCAGAGACCTTGCTGGGCACGCGTTTCTTGGCACATTTAATACCATAAGTGAGTTTCCAAATCATTATATTATAAACACTATTGCACGATCTTCTCGCATAAGGTATTTAAGCACTGCTAGGCTACAGTCTCTTGGTGCTAGGTTTATCAACCTAATTCATCCTAGTTGTACTATAGCAGGCACTGTTACTGGGCAAGGTAATATCATTTCTAGTGGAGTATGTATTGAGCATGGGTCAGCTGTCGGATCGCATAATCTGCTGCTTAGAAACGTAATTATTGGGCACGACAGTCAAGTTGAGAATTTTTGTTTTCTGGGTCATAGCACTGTAGTAAACGGACACTCAAGCATTCGTTCTTTTTCCTATGTTGGAGCCTCTTGTGTTGTCGGGCCATCTGTAGTAGTTCATGAACGTTCGGTAGTTTCCCCTTGTTGTTATATTTCACTTGACACTTCCCCTAATTCTATGTATGTAGCTAGACCGCCGCAACGACTACAGTCTATCCCTGCTAATTCTCCCCATTATTGGAGTACCTAGCCTCAGACTTTTTATTGATTGCGAATAGTCGTCCTATTCTGAGTAATTTGCGCTTGTTCATAGATCTTTGTTTGCCATTGCTGATTCGACTTGGTATCTTGAGACCCTTTGCGGGGGACCTGTCAAGAGCATCGTGCGTTGTTGTATTTTGGCGATTCATGCAACAGAAGTTTTTTGGAATTGGATGTAATGGTGGCGACCTTGATCACCTCTGGTTGACGACAGCTGCATATTCTCTATTATTATTGATATAAATTTCATAGAAGTAATCGTTGTAGACATGCAGGCAAATGTATTTATATGCTTTGAGCTCTTGGTGAGAGCTTATGCTGTGATTTGAAGAGCAGCTACCTATTCTTAAGATGGTTCTCTTGTACATCTGCAGCGTGAGCTTTGATGTCCAGTCTCAGCAGGTTCAAGCTTCTATGGATGTCAAGTTCTCAGGTGGCTCTTCCAGATCCGTGTAGCGGATTGGTACGGGGTCTCCAGGAGATTCTGGTTTTGGCTCATCAATCAACCTGAACCAGCTTGGTTGAACTGGCTACACTGGCTAAACCCGATTCGCCGCCAGTAGCCAGAGTCCCTCACGTTCAATGAGTCGTTTGTGGCAGCGCATGATTTCCCGTTTGCTCTTCCCCCAGCGCTTCGTTTTTCGGCATAAGCTTTGTCTGTGGATCTCAGCGAAGCCTGCTTAGGAGTTTGCTGAGAAACCCACCCTGCAAAGTTTATTTACTCATTCTATTTCGAGTGACATGTAAATCGAATACACCCATTTAAAGGACGTTCCTTTCTGCCTACAACCTTCTTTCTTAGTCAAATGCTTGATCAGCACTTACCTCCATGCGGATATTCTACTGTTCATCAACTTGGGCCAGCAGAGCTTAACTTAGTCAACGATCATATCCATGCTTCTTTTTATAGACGAATTCAGGATGCCCATCCAGATTTCTTTCGTTCAGCCGCTTTTCCTGACGGAGGTCTCTCAAGCTATCATACCTGGTCACATGTAATTGAGCATTCTTCTTTATGGCGGAAACAAAGCCGAGTTCTTTCCAAGTCATTTGCCGATATGTTCTTATCCTCTGAATTTATAGCTGGACTTAGATCTAATTTTGGTTACTTTGAGATTTCAGATGAAGAAGGTTTCGGATTTCCGAACTTTGTCTGGAGACTTGTACGTCCTTATGAGCAATCAGATGTTGGGCCCGTGCACAGAGATTCGTGGTTTTGGAACCTAAATGAGTCTTTCCCTAAGCCTGCATTTAGCTTTAAACGAATAAAAGTCTGGATTGCAATCAATTGTGAGAAAGGTAAGAGTGGACTCTCTCTTGAACCATTCTCTCAATTGAGATCAGACATTCGATTCCACCGTATCTTCGACGGCTCTATCTACAAACCAGTAATTGATACAGAAAATTCGGGGATTGTCAACCTCATTCTTGTATCAACTGAACCAGGCCAATCAATTTTATTCCACGACGATCTTCTTCATGCTGGTGCCCTTAATATGGGTAATGAGACTAGAGTTAGTATGGAGTTCACAATGTTAGTTCGTGTTGAGAGTTAATGACTCTTTTTATTCGTGAAAAACCCGCAGTTTTTAGGTCTACACAACCAAACGTAGAGTTGTCCTCTTCCTTTCAATTTCTGAGGGACTATTCTAGGAGAAACTGTCTCTCTAATACTAGAATTTGTCTTCATGCAGCCGACTCATCAGACCTTCAAGTTATGCTTATCTATCATTCTTCAATCCATAGCGTACGTATCCACAATCATCCTGCAAAGGATGAGGTTTTAACAATTTATAGCGGATCATGTACATTTAAAGATTACGGCCTTCAAGGTAAGCCAGTTCATTCTCCGGTCTCTAGTGTTCTGATACCAGGTAACACAATTTTAATTCCTGCGTTGTTGTGGCATTCGCTTGTTATTCACGAGGACCTCTGCTTTATGGAGACCTCTAGAGGGCCATTTACACCAAACTCTACTCAACTCTTCTAAATACTGCTCCAATTCTCTCCTTATTTCCTAATTTCTTTGACAAGCTAGCCCTCGCTCAATTCTTGTGCTTATTCCCTTCTGAACGTTCTAGTTTTCTTTACTTTAATCAATGTTTATTTCATGATTTTTTTGAATGTAAGATCGCAGCTAATCTTTGCGTTAAAAGTTCTTTTTAGTGATAGTTTGTCTTGTTTATTTAGTATTTTCTTGTTCTTGCTCCCTAAACATAACAAGTTTTTTAGCATTTCTAGTTATCTATGCTTCTTTTCTTCCATCAGCTGATGCGGATTAAGCGCAAGTTTTTGGCATCGGTGAGATGCTCTATTCGCATTCCGTATCTTCTGCTCAATCCTTTGTATACTTGTTTTTTTGGGTTCATTGTTGACAAAAACATTTTAGAATTTCGCAATATGCGTTTTTTATTCCCTTGCCTGCGTTGCCTTAATCCCAAGTTGAACTATTTTGTTCTCCATGCAAGTTATGGTGATAAGTGGCTTATTCTATCCATGTTAGGCGCTCATTTTAAGTTCTATCCTCAAAGCCGTGTACTTGCATATCTTGAAGACAGACCCCTTATTGATCTCTTTTTTGAAAGTTCAGAAATTTCCTCCAGATTTATTTTTATAAACCGATTAAGCTTGATCAAGTTGAATTCATTTTTTGGTCCAAATTCACGGCTTACCCAGCCTTTAATGGACCGGTCTGAAATAAGTTCTGGATTGCCTGTTACTCCATACGTTCTAAATAGTGGCTTGCCAGCTGGTACGCTGAGGCCTCTCCACATTATTCACTATCCATATTTTGAGGACTTGATGTATTCACACGGAGTGAGCTATGGAAGCCTACTAAAGACTATTATGTATTTGCCATTTACTGCGATGCCTGTTAAACCTGTATTTTATAATACAGTGCATTTGCAAAGACTTGCCGACCTTTTTGAATTTGATAATTTAAAGTATAGTCAGTACGAAAAAAAGGATAATTCTGTTTTAATCAACCCAGTAAATTTTTCTCATTTAGCTTTGAATGAATCTCAACTTGAGGTTTTAATACTTTGCATTATAGCCAATGGTTTTACTGTGATTGTTAATTACGCGCAAGCTGTTTGTCCTGATAGTATTTCTAAGCTAGCCAAGGAAAATCAACTAATTAAAATTGTATCTATACCTTCTGATTTGATGCCTCTAGCTAGTTGTATTGTTTCTGCAGTTATTGGTGTTCTCGGGGGTGCAATGTCTGTCTCTGCGCTGTTTGGTTGTGCGCATATTTTGTCCTTGCAGACCTTAGCTGTTTACTTAGGCCTCGACGATGCATATTTTTTACCTTATTGGTATGGTGAGAAAATATGGAAATGGAATCATCAGGATTGGCCTTGCATGTATGAAGGACGCATTATTGAAAACAAGTGGATTGGTGATCCCTTTAATTTATCAAATTGCGAGCTGAAATTAATAGTAGAATCTTTTTTATCTAGAGTGTCTTCCTCTCAGACATATTCTGGAGCTTTATCTTTAAAGCAGCATTATGGATTGCTATGATAGCCGTAATTCTCGCCGGCGGCCTCGGCACCCGCCTCAGCGAAGAAACCAGCCTCCGCCCCAAACCAATGGTGGAAATCGGCGGCCTGCCGATCCTCTGGCACATCCTCAAGATCTATTCCGCCCATGGCATCAACGATTTCGTTGTTTGCCTTGGCTACAAGGGCTACCTGATCAAGGAATACTTCTCCAACTACTTTCTGCATACCAGCGATGTCACCTTTGACATGGCCACCAACCAAATGGAGGTGCACCATCGCAAAGCTGAACCCTGGCGCGTCACCCTGGTCGACACCGGCCCCGAAACGCTCACCGGCGGCCGCCTCAGGCGCGTGGCGCCCTATCTCCAGGGCGAAGGCACCTTCTGCTTCACCTATGGCGATGGCGTTAGCAATGTGAACATCACTGAATCCATCGCCTTTCACAAGCAGCAGGGCCGTTGGGCCACCCTCACCGCCGTGCAGCCCCCTGGCCGCTTCGGCTCGCTGGAGTTCGAGCGCGGCCGGGTGCTTTCCTTTGAAGAGAAGCCCCAGGGTGATGGTGCCTGGATCAATGGCGGCTTCTTCGTGCTCGAACCCCAGGTGCTCGACCTGATCGAGGGCGATCAGTCTGTTTGGGAGCGCGACTGCCTGCCACGCATCGCCGCCATGGATCAGCTCAATGCCTTTGAGCACCGCGGCTTTTGGCAGCCGATGGACACGCTTCGCGACAAGCAGCTGCTCGAGGAACTCTGGCAATCCGGCCAGGCACTTTGGAAGGTTTGGTGAGCACCCCTAATCCCACATTCTGGCAGCACAAACGTGTACTACTCACCGGCCATACCGGCTTCAAGGGCGCTTGGCTGGCCCTCTGGCTTCAGCAGCTCGGTGCTGAGGTGCATGGCCTGGCCCTGCCGTCGGATCCAGAGCAGCCCCTCTACCCATCCCTTCAACTCACCCTTGCTGAGCACCTGATCGATCTGCGCGATCGCCAGACCGTACAGGGCGCCGTACACAGCATCCAGCCCGAAATCGTGCTCCACCTAGCGGCTCAGCCCCTGGTGCGGCGCAGCTACGGGGATCCGATCGGCACCTGGACCACCAATGTGCTCGGCAGCCTTCACCTGCTGGACGCCCTCCAGCCCCTCACTACTCCCTGTGCGGTGGTGATGGTCACTACCGACAAAGTGTATGAAAACCGCGAGTGGCTCCACGGCTACCGCGAAACCGACCGCCTCGGCGGCCACGACCCCTATAGCAGCAGCAAGGCGGCAATGGAGCTAGCCGTTGCCAGCTGGCGCGCCAGCTTCTGTGGCACCGCTGATCACCAGAACCCCCATCTGCGCATCGCCACCGCCCGCGCTGGCAACGTGATCGGGGGTGGCGACTGGGCCAGCGATCGCATCGTGCCCGATGCCATCCGCGCCCTAATGGCCGGCCAACCGATCGCCGTGCGCAACCCCGCCGCCACCCGCCCCTGGCAGCACGTGCTCGAGCCCCTCGCTGGCTATTTGCGCCTGGCTGAAGCCCTGGCGACCGAACCAGAACCCCCCTGTGAAGCCTTCAACTTCGGCCCCCAGCTGGAGAGCAACCAGCCGGTGCGGGAGTTGATCGCCTCCATTCTCACCTACTGGCCTGGGGAGTGGATCGCTACCAGCGATCCACACGCACCCCACGAAGCCGCCCTGCTGCACCTGCAGATCGACAAAGCTCACCACCAGCTTGGCTGGCAGCCCCGCTGGGATGTGGCCACCACCGTGGCGCGCACCGTGGCTTGGTACCGCAGCGTGCATGAAGGGGCCAGCCCATTGGAGTGCTGCCTGGCCGACTTAGCCTGTTATCAAGAGGAGCTTGTTCCATGAGCATCACCATTAAGCGCACGGGTGCCGCTGTTCAGGTGCTGGAAGGTGCAAACACCCTGCCGGAAGGAACACCTGTGCAGCTGTTCACCGGGGAGGAGCTGCACGTCATCGAGCAGGAGCGCCGCACCATGCTGGATCTGCAGATGCCGTCGTTCATCCGCGGCGATGAAGACGAAGACGCCGGGGAGCTGTTCTTCCTGTGATGCCTGGGCAATGGGCGGGGCAGTTCGTCGTCATCAACTGGCCCTATACCGACCAGACCAAAAGCAAGCGCCGGCCCGCATTGGTGTTGGATGAGCCTGATGGGCAGGGCGACCTGAGGCTGTTGAAAGTCACCAGCCGAAGCCATCATGACGCTTGCATAGAAGTTGCCCCAGCGGATCTGGCAGAAGGCCAGCTCAGAACAACCTCATACATCCGAATCAACCACAGCATGATGCTGCACCAATCGCAGCTGAAGACAGTGGGAGTGCAGCTGGCTTCCCACAAACTGGCCGAGGTGCATCGTGCGCTCGCCCTGAGCAACACACGCCAGTTTTCAAGGCTTCGGCACGGCTCCTTCCGCCCCGCCGCCGACCCCGGTCGCCAACCCTGGCAGGAAGGCACCACCATCCCCTACGCCGGCCGCGTGTTCACGGAAGACGAGGTGGAGGCGGCGGTGGCCAGCACGCTCGACTTCTGGCTCACCCTGGGCAAAGAAGGCGAGGCCTTCCAGCAGGAGCTGGCGGCGTTCCTGGGGGTGCGCCACAGCCTGCTGGTGAATTCCGGCTCCAGCGCCAACCTGATCGCCATCTCGGCGCTCACCTCCTCCAAGCTGCCAGAGGCGCGGCGGATCCAGCCCGGCGATGAGGTGATCACAGTGGCGGCGGGCTTCCCCACCACCGTGGCGCCGATCGTGCAGGTGGGGGCGGTGCCGGTGTTCATCGACGCAGACCCGATCACCGGCAATGCCTGCTGCGACCAGCTGGAGGCGGCCTACAGCCCGGGCAAAACCAAGGCCGTGATGATGGCCCACGCCCTGGGCAATCCGTTCGACCTGGCCACCACCCTGGCCTTCTGCCGCCAGCACAACCTCTGGCTGGTGGAAGACAACTGCGATGCCCTCGGCTGCAGCTACTCGATGCCGCGCGAGCTGGCCGAAAGCCTGGGCTTCTCGGAGAATAGCCCCGGCCTCGATGAGGGTCCCGATCGGGTGGTGCGCTGGACCGGCACCTGGGGCGACCTGAGCACTCAGAGCTTCTACCCACCCCACCACCTCACCATGGGCGAAGGCGGCGCCGTGAACGTGGTGCGCGACCAGAAGCTCAAGGTGATCGCCGAAAGCTTCCGCGACTGGGGCCGCGACTGCTGGTGCCCGAGCGGCATCGACAACACCTGCAACAAGCGCTTCGGCTGGCAGCTGGGCGAACTGCCCACCGGCTACGACCACAAGTACACCTACAGCCACCTGGGCTACAACCTCAAGGCACTCGATCCCCAGGCGGCGATCGGCCGGGTGCAGCTGCAGCGCCTGCCTGAGTTCATCGAGGCCCGCAAGCAGAACTGGGAAACCCTTCGCCGGGGCCTGGCGGCCCATGAGGACGTGATCGAATTCGCCCTGCCCACCCATGCCAACGGCTGGGATCCCGAGCACGGTTTCTCCTGGGACGAGACCGGCTGCCGCACTGATTGCTCCTGGTTCGGCTTCAAGATTGCCGTGAAGCCCGGCGCGCCCTTTAGCCGTACCGAGCTGGCACAGGAGCTGGATCACCACCAGATCGGCAACCGCATGCTGTTCGGCGGCAACCTGCTGCGCCAGCCGGCCTTTGTGCAGCTGCGTGCGGATCGGCCTGAGGCGCTGCGGGTGGTGGGGGAGATGTCGGGTGCGGACGAGATCATGGCCAGCACGCTGTTTCTCGGCACCTATCCGGGGCTCACGGCGGCGATGCTGAACCGGGAGATCGAGGTGATTCGGGCCTTCTGCAAGAGCTGAGCAGAAGCTGCAGGGCGCATGCATACCGCATGTAGAGTTAAGCAGGCCTGATCCTGCTCCTCCCATGGCAACCCTGCAGATCCGCGATCTCCCCGATCCGCTGCACCAGATCCTGCAGCTCAGGGCCCGGCGCAACCGGCGCAGCCTGAGCCAGCAAGCTCTCAGCGACCTGCAGCAGGCCTGTGGCGGTGATCCCCGCGAGCGGCGCAGACAGGCTCTCTTGGAGCTGGCGGCATTGGCCCAGGAGGAGGGAATCCAGCCGTTTGATCCATCCCCGGAAGATCTGATCCGCCAGGATCGGGAACGCTGAGATGGCAGTGCGGGAGCCGACTCGCCTTGTGCTGGATGCCTCTGCTGTGGTGCGGATCATTGAGGGGTCCAGCCAGGCCTGCGCTTTCACAGATGCCGTGGAGAGCGCCGAACTGGTGTTGGCCCCGGAGCTGATGCTCACGGAGGTGGCCAACACCCTCTGGCGTCTTCAGCGTGCCGGCCAGCTGCAGGCTGCATCGTTGCAGGCGCGTTTGCGACGAGCCGCAGATCTGATCGATCACATCGAGCCCGACCGCACACTGCAGGCCGAGGCCCTTGCCTTGGCCACCCACCTCAATCACCCCGTCTACGACTGCCTTTATCTGGTGCTGGCCCGCCGGGAGGTGGCCTCACTTCTGAGCGCAGACCAACGCTTGCTGGATCTGGCCCGAAAGGTGTTGCCTTGAAAGTGTTCGATCGATGTGGTCTCGTGTTTGATTCGTTCGCGAGAGGATGATGGCCTCCGATCTGCTCCTGTTCGGTGCCGGTGGCGCCCTTGGCACAGCCATCGGTACCCATCTGCTGGGCATGGGCTACACGCTAAACACGGCCGGTGGCTCCACCCTTCCAGGCGCGGCCTCCCATCTGCCGCTGAGCTACGACGCGCCGTTTGAGGCCTCATCGCTCTCAGGCCTACCCAGCCTTGAAGTGGTGGTGTGGGCCCAGGGTGTCAATTGCAGCGACACGGTTGCCGCCTTTGAGGCCGACGATCTGCAGCACCTGCTGCAGGGCAATGTGCTGTTCATCGCCTCCAGCCTTCAGGCCCTGCTGGCTGCAGGCAAGCTTGGCGAGGGCTGTCGTCTGGTGGTGGTGAGTTCGATCTGGCAGCTCGAAAGCCGGCCCGGCAAGTTTTCCTACACCGTCTCCAAGGCAGCGCTGCAAGGGCTGGTGAAATCCTGTGCCCTTGATCTCGGGCCCCGCGGCATTGTGATCAACGCAGTGCTGCCCGGTGTGGTCGACACCCCGATGACCCGCGCTCACCTGACCACAGAACAGATTGCCGCCATCACCGCCCAATCGGCCCTGGGGCGTCTTCCCCTGCCCACCGACATCGCCGCCGCGGTGGGTTTCCTCGCCTCACCAGCCAATCGCGCCATCACCGGGCAATTCCTCATCGTGGATGCCGGTTTCATTGGCCTCAAGCACGCCTGAGATCGTATGCCCGCGCCCCTTTCCCATCTCAAGATCCGCAGCGCTCTCGCTGATTACAGCGTGGCCTTTCCTGCGATCACTGATCTGAGCCAGTGGCAGCCGCAGGGTGATCTGCTGCTGGTGGATTCCTTCTTCCGCGACCGCCTTCACCTACCGGCCGGCCTGCCGGTGCTCTGGATCAAAGCCACCGAGGAGGCCAAGGCCCTAGAGCAGACCCTCCCCCTGTTTGTGGCCCTTAAGGATGCCGGCCTGGGGCGTTCCTCGCAGCTCACCGCCATCGGCGGGGGTGTGGTGCAGGACATCGCCACCTTCCTGGCCTCGCTGTTCATGCGCGGCATTCCCTGGAGCTACGTGCCTACCACCTTTCTCGGCATGGCCGACTCCTGCCTGGGTGGAAAAAGTTCGATCAATGTGGGCCCTTACAAAAACCTGATCGGAAACTTCCATCCCCCTCTTCGGATCGAGATCCTTCCCGCTTTTGCCCGCACCCTGCCCGCCGTGGAACTGGCTGGGGGCCTGGCCGAGGCCGCCAAGATCGCCTACTGCCGTGGCGCTTCCAGCTTCGCCTTCTATGAACAGCTCGCCAAGCCCGTGCTGAACGGCAACTGGCAGGAGCAGGAGCTGGCGGAGCTGCTGCACGCCACCTTGGCGGTGAAGCAGTGGTTCATCGAAATCGACGAATTCGATCAGGCGGAGCGCCGCCTGCTCAATTTCGGACACACCTGGGGCCATGCGCTCGAATCAGCCACCGCCTTCGCAATCCCCCATGGGCTCGCCGTGGCGATCGGCATGCTCGCGGCCATTCGTTTCACCGGAGAGCAGCCTCCTTCCGCCGCCCTCAGAAACCACTGCCTTGCCTTGCTGAGTGCAGTAGTCGAGCCCGCTCAACTACGGGCCTTCATTCCCGATCGTTTCCTGCAGGCCTTCCGTGCTGACAAAAAGCACTCAATCGGTCACATACACCTGATCGTGCCCACCGCAGCGTCGAATGGGCTCGGTGTCGAAGAGGTGTGTCTGCCCGCCACCGAGGCCTCATTGGTGGCGGTGCTTCAGGCCATGGAAGAGGCGCTGGAAGTTGTTCGAGCAGCGCTCACAGTCGCCTGATGAAATATTCCGATGCCCTGATCCGCTTGCTCAAGGACACCGGCTTCAGCCATTGCTACTTTGTCGCGGGCGGCAACATCATGCACCTGCTCAACTCCGCCCGCCAGCATCTGGTGTGCGTGCCGGTGGTGCATGAGGTGGCCGCCGCGATCGCCACCGAATACCACAACGCCACAGTTCAGGCCGGCACCGCAGCGCATGGTGTGGGCAAGGCTCTGGCCCTGGTTACAGCCGGGCCAGGTCTCACCAACACGCTCACAGGCCTGGCGGGCGCCTGGCTCGAGAGTCGCGAGCTGCTGCTGCTGGGCGGGCAAGTGAAGGTGGAAGATCTCGCTCCGCCGGGCCTGCGGCAGCTCGGTATTCAGGAAGTGGATGGCGTGGCAATGGCGGCACCCGTATGCAAACGCAGCCTCTGCCTTCGTGAGCCGCTTCCCGCCGATGTCGTGCTGACTGACGTAGCTGCGAGCTGGAGCGGGCGTCCTGGCCCTGTTTTTCTTGAACTGCCACTTGATGTCCAAGCTGTGCAGGTTCCGGATGACTGGGGGGAGGCGTCTAACCTGGCAACAGTCAATCGTCTTGGCAGCAAGCCCGCACCTGACCCTCAGCAGGTCGCAGGGGTGGCAGCTCAATTCAGGGTGGCAGAACGCCCGCTGTTGCTGCTGGGTGGAGGGCTGTCCTATCGCCAGGCCCGCGCCCTGGAGCCAAAGCTTGCGGCGCTGGATCTGCCGATCATGACCACCTGGAACGGTGCCGACCGTTATCCCTCGAATCAGGCCAACTACGCCGGCCGCCCGAACACGTGGGGCCAGCGTTCGAGCAACATCATCCTTCAGCAGGCAGATCTAGTACTAGCCCTTGGATCAAGGCTTGGCCTCCAGCAGACCGGATTCAACTGGCAACAGTTTGTGCCCCTTGGTGAAGTGATCCAAGTCGACATTGATCCTGCTGAACTGGCCAAGCCGAATCCGTGCCTGACAGCAGGGATCCAGGCCGATGCTGATCAATTTTTGGAAGCCCTAGTGGCCCACCCCCTTGGTGAGCATGGCGAATGGCTGAGATTTAGCCAAGAGGTGCGAGGTCTGCTTCCCCTCTCTGAGCCGTACAACAAAACCCCCGAGGGCTTCCTAAATCCTTATGACATGGTCGAAGATCTCTCCAGGCTCTGTGAAGAGGGCGACCACATCGTGCCCTGCAGCAGCGGCGGCGCCTTCACAGTGATGATGCAGGCCTTCCAACTGCGATGTGGGCAGACAATGCTCACAGACAAGGGTTTAGCCAGTATGGGATACGGCCTCGCAGGAGCAATAGGCGTGTCGATTGCAGATCCACTACGGCGTACTGTGCTGGTGGAGGGAGATGGTGGTTTTACCCAAAACCTTCAGGAACTCGCCACGGTGGCAGCGAATCAGCCGAACCTCAAGATTTTTCTCTTTTGCAACGAAGGATATGCCTCTATCCGCATGACTCAGAAGAACTACTTCGGTGGGGCCTACATAGGCTGTGATGTGTCATCTGGTTTAGGCTTTCCCAACTGGACTACCCTCGGGGCAGCCTATCAAATCCCGTCGTATCACCTTAAGCACGGCTGGAATTCTAACCCAAATTTCTTGGAACTCTGGAATAATCCAAGCCCTGCACTCTTCCTAGTACCTTTGCACCCAGAACAAACTTATTTCCCTAAAATCACAAGCCGAGTAAGCGCCAATGGCGGAATGGAATCGAACCCTCTTCATTGGATGTCCCCCGATTTGCCCCAGGACGCAATAGAAAAAGTTATGCATTATTTCTCGGAAGCCAAGTCCAATACACGCGACAATTAACAAGTACTACAACTACGATTTCGAATTGCTTAGGCCATGAATTCCTATGAAAAAAAAATGCTGGAAATCCTTCGCCAAGGCAAGGGAGAATACGGCGTTGTTGCAACCAAAGCAGAATTTGAAGCAGAAGGCACACGAACCGACGAACTATTGCGGCTACTGGAAATTGCCAACAAGGCCGATGTGGGCCTCGCACTCAAGGTGGGCGGATGTGAGGCCATCCGCGACATGCTCGAAGCCAAGCAGTTTGGCGTACGGTTCATTATCGCTCCAATGGTAGAAACACCGTACGCCCTATCCAAATACATCGCAGCCAAAGACAAGGTCTATTCACCTGAAGAACAGGAAGATGTTTCCTTTCTTTTCAATCTCGAAACAATCACTGGCTATAATAATCTTGATGCAATGCTCGAGATGGCATCGGCCAAACCGGGATGCAATGGCGTTGTGTTCGGCCGAGTCGATTTCAGCGGCTCTATCGGGGTTGGCCGCACTGGCATTGAATCCGAGCAAGTGACCAGCTCGGTGGAAATAGCATCCCGAGCATGCCTCAATAAGGGCTTGGATTTTGTCGTGGGGGGAGCCGTCTCTATTGACGCTCTGGCCAATTTGCAGCGTATTAAGGCAATTCATCTCAGCCGCTTTGAAACACGTAAAGTTGTGTTCAGTGGAGCGGCCCTCGATTCTCCCAATCTCGCTAGGGCTTTGCGACAGGCAGTTCACTTTGAACTGTTATGGCTATTGAACAAACGCGAGTACTATGGTCTAATGCACCGTGAAGACCAGTCGCGCATCGAGATGCTTGAGAGCCGCTGGAAAGTACTTGATGAAGGGTAAACCAAAGCTCCAATGAGAGATCCTACAGAGCAGTGAACCGAGTTCTAAATGCAGCTACTACTCACTGGGGGCACAGGCTTTTTTGGCAAAGCGCTATTGCGCCATTTACTGGCGGACTCCATTCCAACCGATACATCGGTTGTGGTTCTCAGTCGCAACCCTGCTCGATTCCTTGCCGCCTTTTCCGAATTCGCAGGGCAGCGACAGGTTGCCTTCTTGCAAGGTGACATCCAGCAGCGCGACTCGCTGCCGTGGGGGCACAGCTTCACCCATGTGCTCCATGCGGCCACTGATTCCACCAACGGGCCTAGCCTCTCTCCGCTGCAACGCTATGACCAGATCGTGGATGGTACCCGCAACATCCTCGAACTAGCCGTAGCAACAGGCGCACGACGATTTCTACTAACTAGCTCTGGTGGTATCTACGGTCCACAGCCGGCTGATCTCGCAGCCATCCCGGAAGATTGGCCTGGCAGTCCACCTTTAGCAGAACCCAACACAGCCTACGGCCAGGCCAAGCGCGCTGCCGAACACCTGTGTGCACTGATGGGCGAGCAGCATGGCCTGGAAACCGTTGTGGCCCGCTGCTTTGCCTTCGTGGGGCCCGACCTGCCGCTCAACGCGCACTTCGCCATCGGTAACTTCATCCGCGATGCCCTCACAGCCGATGCCATCACTGTCTCCGGCGACGGCACCCCCCTGCGCACTTACCTGCACCAGAAAGACTTGGCCCATTGGCTCCTCAGCCTGTTGGTGCACGGCCGCCCCGGCCATGCCTACAACGTGGGCTCCAATGAGGTGATCAGTATCGCAGACCTTGCTCATCTGGTTCGCGACATCCTTTCGCCAGACAAGCATGTCCGATTCTTGGTTCGACCCGACCTCGGAGTTGCGCGTAATCGTTATGTGCCAGACATCCGCAAAGCTCGTCAAGAGCTTGGCCTCCATGCCACTTTGGGACTTACTGAGTCACTGTGCTCCTTCAAGAAGTCTGTGGTTGAGACCCCATAGCCGCTTGATATTTAAGGCCAAGTTTTCCAACTCTAAGGTTATCAGTGGGAATTTTAGATGTTGTTGCTGGCGGTGGCAATTTACCCTTTGTAGTCGCTTGGCTAACTTGTCAATCGTGGGAAATTGATTTGACGTGACTCCCTTTGTCAGTCCAGGCCTTTTGAGAGCTGGTGGGTGTGGACATGCAACAACTCCTTGTTGAGCGGCCTCCAGGGGCGAAAGCCCCTGGAGGCCGAATGCGGCTGAGTGAGTTGTACTCCCAGCGCCAACTGTTGGCCAGGATCTGTGCCTCAGCGGCTTCGGTGAACAGCTGTGTTTTGAGGAACTCATCCCGGAAGCGGCCATTGAACGATTTCGCGAATCTCTTCTCCTACGTGGATGCTGGCGCGATGCACGCCGTGCTGGTGGTGGCGCTGGTCTCACACTAATCCCGTGGGGCCTGGGCGATGAACTACGGTCCGTTGTTCGACTGAATGAACGCTGGCGCCGGGTAAAGGCTGTTGAGCTCCTCCAGTACCGAAACCACTTACTTGGCCTTGCAGCGTCTTCCCACTCGGACGGCCAAGCAGAGACGGTTGTGCTCGTCGATCACGTCTAAGAACTTCAGTCTGCGGACGTCGGCGGTGGCATCAAACTGGAAATCTACAGCTCATACCTGGTGGTGATGCTCGGCCCGGTGACGTCTCACCGAGCCGTCGGCGGCCCATGTCCGCTTTTGCTTACGGGAAGTAGGCAGCTGCAGCCCTTCCTCCCTCCAGAGCTGTTGCACCCGCTTGTGATTGACGGTCCAGCCCTCCCTCCGCAACAGGCGGTAGGCCATGCGCCGACCCCAGCGGATGTGCTCAACGGCGATCTCTCGGAGGCGATGGCGGAGCTTTGCCTCATCAATATCGAGGACTTTGACGGCATGGCGCTGGGTGCTGTGGTGCTGTCCCACAACCCGGCAGGTCAGACTTTCAGAGGCCGGTAAAGCTCCAGCAGAACCTTGACGGCTTTGCGGCGACGTTTCGGGCTCAGAAGTTTCCCTCGGCAAGTGCCTTCAGCATCGCCTTCTCCAGCTCGGTTCAGCCAGAAGCTTCTTGACTCGGGCGTTCTGTTTCTCCAGTTGAGTCAGCCGAGTGGCTTCTTCGGCCTGTATGCTGGCGCACTGCTGCCGCCAGCGGCGGTGGGTCGGCTGCGTCACTCGATCACTCGGCAGACCTCGACGACGGTCTTGCCCTGGGCGATCCAACTGCTCGTATGTTTTGATCTTGAGGATTATCTACTCGGCTGTATGCCTGGTAAGTTTCATGGTCGAGTCCCGGGCCCAAGCTTGACGGCTGAGGATTCTCATTCACCCAGGAACGATCTCCGGGGGCACGTCATTTCAGCATCCCCCAAAGGTCATTTTTGACCTTGCTGGTCACTAGCAAGTTTCTCCTAATTAACTAAATCTCTGCTTGAATTGTGAAAAACGCTTATTGTCTGCCAGATGTTGCCGTTGTACTGCCAACATTCAACGAAGAAGGCAGAGTAAAACAAGTGCTAGATTACTATGGTTTTTTAGAGAATGTTATATATGTTATTGATAATAATAGCAATGACGCAACAGTAAGCATTGTGCAAGGATGTCATGGTGTCAAATTGTATTCCAAGAGTAATCCTGGAACGACCGAATGTGAAGAGTGGTTCTTTTGGCTTGTCAATACTATTTCAGCTGATTATTACTTGTTCTTGTCTTGCTCGGAAAGATTGTCTTGCCCATATTTTAATAGACTGCGCTCATTGATAGACGACAGATGCGATTTGTATTACACAGATAGGATATCATATACTGGCAATTATGAGTCAATTGTATTTAATGGCTACAAGAGTATTTTTAGCCCTAATGCTATGCGGCCATCCGTATGTAGATTTATCAAAAGAGATGTCCTGGTTGCCAACTACAAGAACATACTAATTCATGACAACTTTAAGTCCTTTGCTCCGCATTACCGTCAAATCGTGGACAAAGATCCTGATTGCGCTGTAATTCATTTAAGGCCATATCCTGATTTAAGCGAACTGAAAAAATTAGTTGATTATGCTTCAGTGGAATCTAGAAGCCTTTCCGGATCTTATATGAGACATGCTGCAAAGAATATTTTGCGCGAACTTTTTATTGCGGCGAAACTTTTCGCAATGGGTAGATTAAAATTCCCAGACAATATTGATTTAGTTTCTCGCATTGCGATGCATCTAAATGTTTACGTGCTGGCTGTTACGTCTCGCCAAGTTGGTCGGCAGCGGCTGTGAGACCCCCTGCTGACCAGCGTTGTGAGATAGAACACCAAGTCTCTGGCTGCTCTGGAAGATTTCGGAGACCTAGACGTCTCCTTGAGGAGGGCTGGTTTTATGAACAAGCCCCATCGTTAACCTCTGAGGCGGGGCACCGCCCCTGAAAGGGGCTCCCACCAATGAGCATGCGCTGCACCCACAGCCCCGAGTTCAAGGCCAGAGCCGCCATGGAGGCGATCAGTGGCCGCAAGGCGATCCAGGAGATCGCCGCTGACCACGCCATCTACCCGATCCAAGTGAGCCA
>Ga0194129_10002731_pt1 | contig 25925 bp, 20 predicted proteins | sample TA2KigCa35mmetaG_FD_150862 | JGI IMG/M metagenome (GOLD analysis project Ga0194129, IMG submission 150862) | Freshwater microbial communities from Lake Tanganyika, Tanzania - TA2015038 Kigoma Deep Cast 35m | ecosystem: Environmental > Aquatic > Freshwater > Lake | place: Tanzania: Lake...
ATGATTTAAACAACATGATAGAAAAGTGGGCGCATTTTTTTAAGTCTGCCCCAGAGACCAGCCAAGGTGACCTGACCAACATCATCGGGGATGATCGGATTATGGAGAGGGCATACCACGAACTTGACCGGTATTCTTGGACGGAAGAAGAAATTAGGACCTATGATGGTGTAGATATGAAACGCTCTTCCGAAAAGGCGATTCGTGAAAAGCTAGTCGATAAAGGCAAAGCTGAGGGAAGAGTTGAGGGAAGGGCTGAGGGTGAGATCAAAAAATCCAAAGAAATCGCTCTTAAAATGCTTAAACGGAATCGTCCAATTGATGAAATCATAGAGGACACAGGGCTTTCTATGACAGAGATCCAAAGTCTTAAGAATTTTGGGTGAATAGTTCAACTTTCCATGATTTCTTGGCTTCTGGTAGTTCGACAAACGCCAGAAACAGATTAAGTGGAAGATCTTGCCTTATTAAAATTATTGAATTTTCATAAAAAAATCTCTTGGCGTCCTTTTAAAAACATTGTATATCAGTATTTATGTAGTGCCGGATTAGCTCAGTTGGTAGAGCAACTGATTTGTAATCAGTGGGTCGGGAGTTCGAGTCTCTCATTCGGCACCACGCTTTCCCCCAAATTAAATCTATAGCACATCTGGTAAATCATAGAGCAGATCGTTAGGTCAAAGGCTTTTCCCAACAATCTGTTGTAAGTTTTCACGAGTAAAAATATCCGCAGGTTCCTTGTGCATGGGGTCATGTCACACGAGACAGTCTCGTAAATTGCGAAAGAGGTGGATCAATCCATCTACCTGATCAAGTGTGGTTTTCCAGGCTTTCATAATAACCATTTTGTTATCAGGCCTAACGCGCAAAGTCCCACCGTGCGTGTTAATCCAAGAAAAGAGCCTCTCAAAATAAGGACACTCATTTTTGTAGAATGTAACTAAGATGCCCTTAGGACCAACTTCAATTTTTTCAAGATGAAGAATTTTGCATAGATTTTTCAAATGAACAATTTTAAAAAGATTTAAAACCTCTGGTGGAAGATGTCCAAAACGATCTATCATTTCGGCTTTTAAATCTTCGGCATCGATTTTTGTGCCAATATCAGAAAGGCGCCGATAAAAACTAAGTCTTAAATTAAGGTCACTGATATAGCGTTCCGGAATAAAAACATCAAGGGGAACATGAATTTGCGGAACCCAAGATGGCTCAGTTTTTTGAGCACTCCCTTTCCCTTGATGCGTCAAAAGTGCTTCTTCCAACATATGATGATAGAGCGACACCCCTACATCTTTAATGTGACCTGATTGTTCTTCCCCTACCAAATTTCCCATACCCCGAATATCCATATCCCGACTGGCAAGAGAAAATCCACCCCCAAGGCCCTCCAGACTTTGAATGACCTCTAACCGCTTCAGGGCATTATCGGTCAGAATTTTATCAGCGGTAAAGGTAAAATAGGCATATCCCCTAACCTTTGACCGCCCAACCCGACCCCGAAGCTGGTAGAGCTGTGACAACCCAAAAAGATCAGAGCGATGAACGATAAGAGTATTGGCGTTGGGAATATCAAGACCAGATTCCACAATGTTGGTTGCAACTAAGACATCAAAGCCATGGTTTTCAAAAGCTTCCATTGTTTGGGTCAACGCATCCGGATTCATGCCCCCATGGGCAAGAGCTATTTTGACCTCTGGGACTAATTTTGTTAACGAATCATAAATTCCTTGCAAATCCGCAACCCTGGGACAGACATAAAACACTTGCCCCCCTCGATGGAATTCTCGCAAAACTGCCTCTCGGACTGTCACATGATCGTAAGGCATAACGTAGGTATGAACACTGAGACGATCAACCGGAGGTGTTGCAATAATACTGAGATCACGAATCCCTGAAATCGCCATTTGAAGACTTCTGGGGATGGGGGTCGCGCTCATGGATAGAACATGAACTTCTTTGACAAGGTTTTTAAGATATTCTTTTTGCTTAACCCCAAAATGTTGCTCTTCATCCACAATGACAAGACCTAGATTTTTAAAAGAAATTTTTGAAGACAGGAGTGCGTGTGTTCCAATCACGATCGATACTGCTCCACTTTTAAGCCCTTCATAAACATCCTTAGTAGCAGAGGGTTTTTGAACCCGAGACAGACTTTCAATTCGAAGCGGAAAATGGGCGAATCGTCGCTTGAAGGTTTGGGTGTGCTGGGCACATAGAATAGTGGTTGGACTAATAACGGCCACTTGATAGCCGGATTGCGCAACCACAAAAGCCGCTCTTAAAGCCACTTCTGTTTTTCCAAAACCAACATCCCCGCAAAGGAGGCGATCCATAGGTTTACCAAGCCCAAGATCCCGAAGTATTTCTTGGATTGCTTGAAATTGATCCTCTGTTTCCACGTAAGGGAATCCACGGCAAAATGTTTGATAGGCCTCTTGATCAATTAAAAAGGGATGACTTGTTTTTTGTTGACGTTCTGCCGCAAGAAGAATAAGCCGTTCCGCAATTTCTTGAATGCGCTTTTGGGCACGCGCTTTTTTGACTTCCCAATGTCCGCCACCAAGTCTATCCAAAACAACGCTATCGCCAGATGTGCCATAAAAAGAAAGGACATCCATATTTTCAACGGGGACGTACAGAACATCCCCCTGATCATATTCCATCTTTAAGCAATCGTGAGTTGTACCATTAATTGTCAATGCGTGAAGCCCTTGGTATTTTCCTACCCCATAGTCACGATGAACCAAAAGCTCCCCTGGCTGAAAATTCATAATTTCAAAAAGAGCAGCGCCTTTTTTGCGTCGCTGATGAGGATGCGCTTGAAGCGACCTTCCTAAAACATAGTCACCCGAGATAACTTCCAAATCTTCTGTTTGGAACCCCTCGCTCACAAAACCTTTACTTAGAAAAACGCCCCTTGAAGATTTAATATCGGGGCACCTTACAATTTCTTGAACGTTCATTCCTGTGTGATGGGTTATATAATCCTGAATGGTTGAAAAATATCCCGAAGATTCTGTCATAATAACCACAGGCTTCTTTGTAGATTTTAAATACGCCGCTAGAACCTGATCCCGTGTTTTGTCCTTTGGAAGGTGGTAGAGATCAACGGGCAAAGAATATCCCTTATCGACCCCGTCTGGATGATTTAAAGAAGTATACATCAAGTGTATACCCTCCCCCATTCGCGTCTTTAAAGTATCCCAATCATAATAAAAATCCGCCGGAGGAACCGGCCGATAAGAAGCGCCCCCTTGCAGAGCCGGCTGCGATACCAGGCGTGCCTGAAAATGGTCCCTCACCTGATCTTCGTAAGCTTTTGCGATCTTTGGGGCATCCAAGGGCATAAAAATTGTTACAGGACCTGTATAAGTTAAAAGATCTGTTGTTGTGGGATAAAAATAGGGCAGCCAATGCTCTTGGCCTGGAAAAGGTCTCTTAGAGGCAATCGCCTCATACAAAGGGTCCTTAGTCGATTCCACCCCAAAATTCTTACGATACTGTTCTCGAAAAAATTCCTGACTTGTCTTTGTTAAAAACACTTCTGTTGTTGGCAAAAGCTTTACCATCGACCGATTCTCAAGAGTCCTCTGTGTTTCAGGGTCAAAGGACTTCATCTCCTCTAGTTCATCCCCAAAAAAATCAAGGCGAACGGGGGTTTCAGACCCCGGGGGAAATACATCCACAATCCCCCCTCGCACAGCATAAGTTCCAGCCGCTGTGACAATTTCTGTTCGCTCATACCCATTCTCTTGAAAAAAAGTCTGAAGGGTTGTTAGAGATGTTTTGTGGCCAACTTTTAAATCCAAAAAACGATTTTGAAACGTGGACGGAGGCGGAAGCTTTTGCAAAAGTGCCCCAACCGTTGTGATCAAACAATAAGGCTTTTTCTCTAAAGACGAAAGGGTTATAAGGGTATGAAGACGCTCTGACATCACCTGTTTACTAGGACTGATCCGATCATAAGGAAGACAATCCCAAGGGGAAAAAACCAATATGTTATATTCTTTTGGTTTGAAAAATTCTAAAAGCGTCTTCGTACGCTCCAGTTGGTCTCGGTTGGAAACCAAAAACACGGGAAGTGCTTTATCACCTAAAGGACGTTCTTTTAGAAATTCAGAAAATAAATGAACAGAGGCCTCTAAGGAAAGCTTCGAGCCTATAAGTCCTTTGGTTAAATTTTGCTGTAAATCAGATTGCATTTCTTTTAATAATCTTAAATCCATCCAACAGGAATTTGAACGATATGAGGCGTGATCCACTCGATTGATGTACTTTGGTTAAAAACTATACCAAAAGGCAAGGCGTGCTCATTGATAAAATCACTAAGCGCTTTAAGCTGTTTGACGCGGACAGAAGAACCATACTTGATTTCAATAGGCAACACACCAAATGGCCCCTCCAGAACAAGGTCTATTTCAGCCCCGTTCCTTGTACGATAGTAATAAGGATGCCAATTTGTCACAAACGTAGCCTCTAGCCCTTTCAAAATTTCTTCAATAACAAAGGACTCAAAGGAAATCCCTATTAAGGGACTTTCAAGCAAGTCTTCTAACGAATTTATTTGTGTCAAATGATGCAATAGTCCTGCATCACGAATGTATCCTTTTGGCATTTTGATAATAGATTTAACAATATTTCTCTCAAAACTAGGAAGAGAGCGCCACAAAAATGTTCCTTCCGCAATTGAAATGTACTCTCTAACCGTTCCTTCCGTAACCTCTAGCGCCCTTGCAACATCATTTTTGTTAATAATTGTCCCCGACAGTTTTGAAAGGATCGTTAGAAAGCGTCTATAAGCAATTTTATTCAACCGTGGAAATAATGCTGCAATATCCCGATTAATATAAGTGTTACGATAGTTTTCCATCCACTGAGAATAAAAAAGAGAATGTGTTTCAAGTCGGGGTTCAGGGTATCCCCCTTTCAGCCAATGTGATTGTATTTGTTCTAAAGATAAAGGCGGTGGACCACTTGGAATTTTTTTTGAATCTAATTTTCCTGTAAACAAGTCATAGAAAAGGCTTAAAGGTTTTTCGTATAGTTCATTGGTTTTTAGAGTGCCAAGCTCAAGAATACCAATACGTCCTGCCAAAGTTTCTGAAATATTTGAAAGCAATTCTGGACTACTAGATCCTGTTAAAATAAAGCGTCCTTTTTCTTGACGCCGACTATCAATAACATCGCATAAAATTTCAAATATTTCTGGATAAAGTTGTGCTTCATCAATAATCAGGTTTTTTGGGTATTGTTGAAAGAAAAAGGCAGGATTTGATACGACTCTATCGTAGTCATCGGGATTTTCAAGATCAATATATTTCCAGTCAGGACACAAACTTTTGGCCAATCTGGTTTTTCCTACCTGACCCGCCCCAATGAGTGCAATTGCTGGAAATAGATCCAAGTATTGCTTTGCCTTATGTTTTATATTTCTTTCTAAACCAGTCATATTCGTATCTTAAATCCGAAATTGATTGGTGTAAAGCAGTTTTTGCCTATTTTTACCACTCCTATTCGGACGCAGAGTACGAAATTGCATGGTAAAAGTTTTTAACCAAAACCTTATCATCTTAAAGCCGAAAAAACAAAAAGGCCTGTTTTTTAACTTTGACCTATTAAAAGCCTTTGATATCATAAATCCCATGACCCTAAAAAAACTTCAAAAAGATTTCACAGAAACAATCCTTCACGGAACGGATTTTTCTCCTCTACCAATTGAAGAAAACGGCCTAGAGGTAGGCGCACGGTTGTCTATTTATCAACGCAACACATACCGAAGTCTTCTAGAGTTTTTAGAACTTAGTTTCCCAAAAACAAAAGCTCTTTTAGGCCCTAGATCCTTTAAAGAAATAGCCAATAATTTTATCGCTTACCATCCCCCAACAGAATCAAATCTAGAAGCATTTGCGACCCCTTTTGCAGATTTTTTGAAGGATAAAAACACTAATAATTTTATCAAAGCTGTTTGTCATTTTGAAAATGCTTTAAGGTCTATTTTGCTGATAAATTCACCCCCCCTATTAAAGACGGAAGAAATCCAATACCTCGCCACAAAAGATCCTGATACGATTTTTCTAAAATTACAGCCCACTGTTTTATTAGTCCAAAGCGAGTATGCCTTTCAAGATTACTGGCATACCTTAGAAACATCCCCTCAAGAATATCCAGAAAACCCTACAAAATTTCTATTGCATATTGATGGATTTGTCTCTGTTTTTAAACCCGTTGATGGGGCAGAATGGGCTTTTTTGAACGGCCTTAAAAATCATTGTTCTTTTGCAAAAAGTTTAGAAAATGCTACCCAAATTTCTGCTTCTTTTGACTTTTCAACAAAACTTTCTTATTATGTAATTCATGGGATTTTTGAAGGAGGCCCCTTATGATTTTATGTTCGTATGTTGAACGGATTACAAAACCTTTAATTCCCCTTTGGGATATTTTAGCTCGATTTTATATGGCTCGAATTTTTTTCAAATCAGGCCTTACTAAAATTGATGATTGGGAAGGAACGCTTTGGCTGTTCAAACAAGAATACGGTATCAATTTTATGCCTACCTTTATGGCTTACAGCGCAACAGCGCTTGAGCTTATCGCCCCCGTCCTTTTGTTTTTAGGCCTTGGAACGCGCGTTGCCGCAGCAGGACTTACCCTTTTTTCTGTGTGCATTCATTTAACCTATCCGGCTTTCCACGAGCACTATTTCTGGATGCTGATCCTAAGTGCTATTACTTTATATGGCCCAAGCACCCTATCTTTGGATTTCTGGCTCTTGAAGAGAAGATCTTGTCAGCGCTAAAGTCACCCTAGACTTTCGCGCACAAAATTTCTTTAACACAAGCCGCCATAGTGGGAGACGCTCTTCCAATAACGTCTTGAAGATAATAGGGCGTTACGGTTGTCTCTAAAAGCCCACGACGAATCTCGAGAGGTCCTTTAAAGGTACTAAGGGTATTTTTTGATAAAACCCCATACTGCTTAAAGAATGGGAAATCTTCGTTGAGCACCTTGAGCAATTCATCCCGCGTATTATAGGGAAGCGCTTGACCTACATGGTCTGAAAGGGCCCGAATAATACGCCAATCTTCTTTTGCTCCCCCTAAAAGAGGCGTTACAATTTGTGTTTCTTGGATGCGCCCCTCTACATTAACGTAGAGCCCCTGTTTTTCGGTATAGGCACCCCCGGGCAAGATCACATCCGCCATTTGAGCGCCTTGATCACCGTGGTGACCTTGATAAACAACAAACGCATCCCCAACATCTGCACGAAGCAGATCATCACGCCCTAAAAGATACAAAAGTTTTATGTCGCCTTTAATGGCTGCCTTTAAAATCTCTGCGGTGTTTTTCCCTTTTCCTTTGGGCGTAAAACCAACTTCTAAACCATTAATACACCCTGTTGTTTTGTGAAGAATATTTAAAACCGTTCCATACGCCTCCGCAATCCCTCTCGCTGTCCGATAGATCGACTCCCCCTCTTCACTACGAAGGGCATCAATGCCAACAAGAACCACAGGATTTTTTGCCTCTTTAAGGGTATCCGCCATAGAATGGTCGCCCGATAGAATTTTATTTAAAACTGTCGCCTTCTGAGACAAATGCGTATAGGCATACCCTAAATCATGGGCAGCGCCCACAAGACCGACAACAGCGCCTTTCTTAACAGCCCGACGGAGTCTTATGTTCAAAAGGGGCGCCTCTTGCTGTGGATTTGTTCCAATCAACAAAACGGCATCAGCCTTTTCGAGTGCAACAAGGGGCGTATTGCACAGATAATCCCCCCGTGCACTATAGGGCAAAAAGACATTCTTTTCCCTTGAATCTCGGTGATCAACACCCAAGGAATCCAAAAGCTGTCTTAGGGCAAAAAGACTTTCAATCTCGACCAATCCCCCGGAAAGAGCGGCTATCTCGTCTGATTGCAGGGATTTTATTTTGTCCGATACCACCATAAGTGCCTCTGCCCAAGAAACAGGAACCAATCGTCCGCCTTTTCGAACATAGGGTTTATCAAGGCGTTGATATTTTAACCCATCATAGGAAAAGCGACCTTTGTCTGTCAGCCATTCTTCATTAATTTCTGGATTTTCACGAGGCAAAATGCGAATAATTTCGCTTCCTTTTGAATACGCAAGTGTTGCAGCCCCAACAGCATCTTGAACATCAATGCTTTCGGTTTTTTTCAGTTCCCACGGACGACTTTTACAGTGTGATGGTTTCGCATTCAAAGCCCCGACGGGACAAAGGTCAATCACATTACCAGACAGTTCGGATGTCATGGCTTTATCTAAATAGGTGGTAATTTCCATGGTTTCACCGCGCCCAATGACCCCAAGTTCCTCAACGCCTGCAACTTCGGTTGCAAAGCGCACACACCGTGTACAATGAATACACCGCGTCATCACCGTTTGAATAAGCGGCCCCATGTATTTATCAGGCACTATGCGCTTGTTTTCTAAAAACCGACTTTTGGAAACACCATACGCCATCGTGATATCCTGAAGATCGCACATCCCCCCCTGATCACAGACAGGGCAATCGAGTGGATGATTAGCAAGCAGCAGTTCAAGCGTCCCCTCACGAGACTCTTTTACCTTGGGCGTATTTGTGTGCACCACCATCCCGTCATGAACGGGCATCGCACAGGAGGCAACTAATTTTCCGCACCCTTCAACTTCCACCAGACACATTCGGCAATTTCCAGCAACAGAAAGCCTTTTATGGGCACAAAAAACGGGGATTTCAATCCCTTGTTCTTGGCAAACATCGAGGATGGTTTGACCGTCTTGGACTTTGTATTCATGGTCGTTTAGAGTGATTTTTTTTGTTTTATTGAGGTCTCGCGCCATTCTTATTTTGTTCCATTTTTGACGATTTTTCCATCGTGTTTTTTTGGTTGTGTTTGATGCATAGTATACATATAATTAATATATATAACTACAATTCTTCAAAAAAACGGTAAAGGAAATTATCGTCGAAGATTAAAGGACAGAAACAGAGGCAAAACAATGAAACAGACTTTCTACACATTTGTAATCGCGACTTTTTTGATGATCAGCACAGCAACTATTGGAAGTACTGTTAATATTTATGGAACATCAACCGGATACGTATTGACCATTGATAAGAAAAAGGTTGCAACATTGACGCTAACGATTGATCAAACAAACCCCACACTAAGGGCTTCTACGAGCGTTGTAGAATATTTCACGTCGCATTTTCTACCTTCGGACAAAGATTTAGACAAAGTTGAAGGCTTCGTAAAGGCGCATTCAAACGATAACAAAAACGAAACAATGTGGACTGTCGATGCCAAAGATGGACCTCTTTATGTCAGAGGATGGAAAGGAGGAGTTACGAATGGTCATCCAATTAAAGCACACCTTCAAATGACACTGCACATCCATGGAAGACAATTTACTGTTGCCACAAAAGAATTTCTGGAAAATAAGCAAAAGATTTTAGCTAATATTGCTGCATTTAAGGGCTTTCTCGCTAGGAAAAATAATACTTATAATCAAACAATAGAGGCTATAAAACTTAGTATAGAAAAAGATCAAAAGTGCACAAACTGCTTCGACTATCCTATATCCTAATCCTTAAGATATGGGATTGTCTCGAGGCTTAGATATCTACTTTGCTATATTGACGAAGGCGCCGCTCTATATCTCCACGGAAATGGCGGATAAGACCCTGGATTGGCCAGGCTGCTGCATCCCCAAAAGCACAAATTGTATACCCTTCCACGTAATGAGAAACTGACAAAAGATCATCAATTTCTTTGACTTCCGCTTTGCCCACCGCCATACGTTCCAAGACACGCCACATCCATCCCGTTCCTTCACGGCAAGGACTACATTGACCACAACTTTCATGCATATAAAATTTCGCAAGACGTGCCGTCATTTTGACTAAATCTGTTGATCGGTCCATAACAATGAGCGCCCCTGTGCCAAGGCCACTTTGGGCCTTAGAAAGGCTTTCAAAATCCATGCTGACTTGGGTGCAAATATCTTTGGGCAGAAGAGGCATCGAAGACCCCCCTGGAATCACAGCCTGCAAGTTATCCCACCCCCCTTTTACCCCACCGCCATGGTTTTCAATCAAGTCTTTCATGGGAATCCCAAGCTCCTCTTCCACAACACAGGGGGTATTGACGTGCCCCGTCAAACAAAAGATTTTTGTTCCAGAACTTTCGGCCGTGCCCAAAGATTTAAACCAGGCGGCCCCTCGCCGAAGGATGGTTGGGATCACTGCAATTGTTTCTACGTTATTCACAACCGTTGGACATCCATAAAGACCTGAAACCGCTGGGAAAGGCGGTTTAAGACGCGGAAGACCCCGCTTTCCCTCCAGGCTTTCAAGTAAGGCGCTTTCTTCGCCGCAAATATAGGCCCCAGCGCCTTGGTGCATATAAACCTCTAAAGGCCAGGCCGTTTTTGGGGGATTTTTTCCAAAGAAACCATGCGCATAGGCTTCCTCTAGCGCTTGCTGTAAAATAGCTGCTTCTTCCCGAAATTCACCGCGAATGTAAATATAGGCCGTATGCGCCCCAATCGCAAAGGCAGATAATAAAATCCCCTCCAAAATTTTATGAGGCTCATGCCGAATCAAAGCCCGATCTTTACAAGTCCCCGGCTCGCTTTCATCAGCATTAATAACAAGATAGGTAGGGTTACCGGTGTCTTTTGCAACAAAAGACCACTTTTTCCCCGTTGGAAACCCTGCTCCTCCCCTGCCCCGCAAGTTAGAAGCAATAATTTCATCCACAATTGCCTGGGGACCTTTTTTCAAGACATCTTTAACCTGATCCCAATCCCCACGCTTGGTGGAGGCTAAAAAAGAAACGGGATCTTTCCCCTGAAGATTGGTAAAAATACGGTTTTTCATTGGTTTTTATTCTACTCCCTTGACTTTAGCACCCTTTTACTAAAAAAGCCAAGAGGTCAGCCCATCCCAAAGGAACAGAATTACCCTTTTGCGGAAGAAAGCATCATCAAGGCTTGACGACCTTCTAGCGCGGGCTTTCCATCCACGACACCAAGCTCTTGAACATCCAGCTGGATGCGTTCGAACAGTTTCATCCCGATTTCTTTGTGAGCCATTTCACGGCCACGGTACCGGAGGGTCACTTTAACTTTGTTGCCTTCCCCTAAAAATTTTCGGATGCTTTTGACTTTGATTTCATAGTCGTGATCGCCAATCATAGGGCGGAATTTGACTTCCTTGATTTCGATGACTTTTTGATTTTTCCGAGCGTCGTTCTTTTTCTTTTGCTGCTCGTACTTATATTTTCCATTGTCTAAAATTTTACAAACAGGCGGCTCCGCTTGGGGGGAAATTTCTATTAAATCAAGCCCGGCACTTTCTGCGCGTCTTAAAGCTTCCTGGATTTTTACAACCCCAACCATTTCGCCATTTTCATCAACAAGCCTTACTTCAGCGACTTGAATTTGTTGATTAATCCTAGGCCCGTCGATCTTGGGCCGTTCGTTCCGTATGTTTTTAGAAATGGTCTATCTCCTTCATTTGTTATACAAAAATTTAAGCGTCCGGCATCTTGGCTTCATTGACAATGGTTGAAAGCGCGACAGAAAGAGCATCCACCCTTTGGGTATCTTGCCCAAAAATACGCACCGCAACCGTTTCTTGTTCTGCTTCCTGTTTCCCGACGACAAAAATGTAGGGAATCTTTGCCAGACTGTGCTCCCTTATCTTATAAGAGATTTTTTCATTTCGCAAATCGATTTGTGCACGAATTCCGACCTGCTTTAATTTTTCCAAGACCTGTTGTGCATACGCATCAGCCGCATTGGTAATGGTTGCAACCACAACCTGCGTTGGTGAAAGCCACAGGGGAAATTTTCCTGCGTAGTGTTCAATTAAGACCCCGATAAAGCGTTCAAACGATCCAAAAATCGCCCGATGGAGCATAACAGGGCGATGCTTTTCCCCATCTTCGCCAATATAGGTCGCATCTAATCTTTCTGGAAGAACAAAATCCACCTGCCAAGTACCACACTGCCAATCACGTCCCAGCGTGTCCTTCAATACAAACTCTAGCTTTGGTCCATAAAAGGCACCTTCACCTGGATTCATACTATACGGAATTCCTGCTTCTTCAATGGCTGCCTTTAACGCCCCTTCCGCTTTATCCCAAATAGCATCACTCCCCGCTCGAACATCCGGTCGATCCGAAAATTTCACCATAACATCCTGAAATCCAAAGTCTTTGTATACAGATAAAAGCAAATCACAAAAAGATTTTGTTTCCGCATTGATCTGCTCAGGCGTACAAAAAATATGGGCATCATCTTGAGTAAACCGGCGTACCCGCATAAGGCCGTGAAGAGCCCCTGAGGGCTCATTTCGGTGACATGTCCCAAATTCAGCCATACGCAAAGGCAAGTCCCGATAGCTTTTGGATCCTTGCTTAAAAATCTGAACATGGCAAGGGCAATTCATCGGCTTTACGGCGAGTGTTTTATCCTCATCCGTTTGCACGGTAAACATATTCTGTCCAAATTTATCCCAGTGACCGGAGGCTTCCCACAACTTACGGTCCACAAGTTCTGGAGTATTAACTTCAACATATCCTGCTTTATCAAGCTTATGGCTAATATAGTTCTTCAATGTTTTATAAAGGGTCCATCCTTTAGGATGCCAAAAGATACTGCCTACGGCCTCTTCTTGGATGTGGAACAGGTTCATGTCCTTTCCCAAACGACGGTGATCGCGCTTTTCAGCTTCTTCCAACTGATACAGATAATCGTTTAGGTCTTGTTCACTCGTCCAGGCTGTCCCATAAATCCGCTGCAGCATGGGATTTTTAGAATCCCCCCGCCAGTAAGCGCCTGCAAGCTTTAGCAATTTAAAAGCCTTTCCAATCCGTTTTGTAGACGGCGCATGAGGTCCCCGACAAAGATCCAAAAAATTTCCTTGTCGGTAAAGCGAAATAGGTTCACCCGCGGGCAGATCATTAATAATTTCTGCCTTATACTGTTCGCCGATGCTTTTGAAAAAGGCAACCGCTTTATCCCGATCCCAAACTTCACGATGGATCTGTTCATCCCGATCCACAATTTCTTTCATGCGCTGTTCCAGCGTTTCCAAGTCTTCTGGGGTAAAGGGTTTTTCGCGCGCAAAGTCATAGTAGAACCCTTTATCAATCGCTGGTCCAATTGTTACCTGCAAGTCGTCCCCATACAATTCTTTTGCTGCCTCTGCAAGCAAGTGCGCAACATCGTGACGAATAACCTCCAAAGCCTCGGGTTGACTCCGCATAATAATTTCAACATGCGCTTGATCCAAAAGAGGTTCAGACAAATCCTTCAGATCCCCATTCATGCGGATAACAAGCGCCTCTTTTGCAAGGCTTTTGCTAATACTATTTGCAAGATCCATCCCCGTTGATCCCTGTGGCAGAGTTCTTGAATTATTATCGGGCAAATAAATGGTAATCATCGTTTTTTTTCCACGGCACTTTAGGTTTTAACATTTTATGAAGACTATTTTTAGATTTTGGCAGAAAATTTAACGTCTTCTTCCGCCACCATAGCAAAGTTTGCGCCTTTTGGAAAGTTTAAGATCGACGAATTTTATTCATGCTGATTCTGACGCTTTATACCCCTCAAACGCATAGGCATTCAGAAATAAATGACCTTGGAATTTGTATTTTTTATAAGACATTAATATTATTAGTGCCTTGTATATAAGACATATATCCTTTTAACATCTGTTGTCAGCCTTTAAAAAAAACAGCCTGGCTATGCTTGTGTTAATTGGCTCAATATTTTGATTAATTGCTGTTGATCTGCCTTAGACACGCGATCAAAAAACTTTGCATCAACCCCTTCAACAATAGGCACGAGTGTCCCCACCATTTCTTTTCCCTTATCGGTTAATGTGACGTTCTTTGCTCTTGTGTCCCTTTGATGCTCTATTCGATTAACGAATCCTAAAGAAACAAGCCTCTTGAGGGACTTTGAAACCGTCATTTTATCAAGCTTTGTTTGCATCACAATTGAGACTTGCGTCGTATCATAATCATGAGCGTCAAACCACAATAGGGTTGCCATAATCACAAATTGAGCATGAGAGATATCATAAGGCTCTAATGCTTTTTTAATTTGACGCTGCCATATCATGGTTGTTTGCCACAACAAAAAACCAGGACTGTCTTCGGGGCGATCAAACCCAAAGGGTAAATTATGCATCAACATTTCTCGCACGTTTTATAAGAGCTTCCGTTTCTTCTGGAATGGTATCAGCAACATTTTGAGCGACAAGTTTAATCCAGAGCCATTTAAGGGGACCCGTCACGACAAGTGTATTCGTTATTTTCAATCCGTCTTTGGTCTCTTCCATTGCATGGGTATCATACATTTTTGCGCCCAAAAATGTGGTGCAATCTGTAAAAGAGTAGCCCTCGTTGATTTCAGTCAGCATAATTTTTACAGCCTTCATTCTTTTTGGTTTTAAAAAGAAATGATTTCCAACTTCAAATCGCCCCTCCAATTTACAATGCTCTAAATCACCGTGCCATGTGGGCCACAGGTTGATATCTGTCCAAATGCGCCATATGTCTTTGCGCTTTATGTTTTTAAATGTCTTCTGGTACTTTCTTATCCACATACTATTAATCCTTTTTGTATACATGTTTAATGTATACAAGTTTACTATTATGTCAAGAGGGCTCTGTGAAGAAAAATTTAAAAATTTATCTTGAGGAACGCGCTTAGATAGGGTAGGTTTTGGACTACTCCTGGAGGGGTGGCCGAGTGGTTGAAGGCGCACGCCTGGAAAGTGTGTATACGTTAATCGCGTATCGAGGGTTCGAATCCCTCTCCCTCCGCCATTATTTCTAGAGAGGGGCTTGTCCCCTTTCTAGAAATAACGGTGAGATAAGAATTCGAACACGAGATAAGTTAAAAACTTGGGTTCGACGACAAGCAAGCTTTTAAGCTTGCGCAGGCGCGAGGAGCGTAGCGACTCAATCCCTCTCCCTCCGCCACCCTACGCTCTGCGAGCTTCGGGTGGCAGGCCACCTGAAGGCCGTTAGGGCTAGGAGCCTGTCTCCCGAAGCTTTAGCGTAGGGAGATGCCGCCCGAAGCCTTGGCGTAGGGTGGCTGTCAAAGAATTTCTCTTATTATTTCCTTCCAATTTTATTACACAATCGTCCTACGCCTTGCCTATAGGGAAAAATTCAAGTGACAATTGGATTGGAGAATGAAAGGATTATTTAGTCTTATTTGTTTATAAGGAAATAATTGAAAAAGGAAAAAATGAAATTTTATTTAAATGTAGTAGAAGTGGCTATAGAGCATGAGGGGAAGTTTTTAATTATCAAAAGACCTGAAGGTAAGCATGCAGGAGGCTTACTCGCTTTCCCTGGCGGTAAAGTTGAAGAAATAGATGAACAAAATAAGGGGGATATTTTAAGGTTCGCCGCTAAGAGAGAAATCCTAGAAGAAGTGGGATTAGACCTAAAAGATGACTTAAAATACATTGTCAGCAACAATTTTATTGGGAGTAGTAATGCTAAAGTGCCTGTGATTGATACCATATTTCACTGCAAAATTGAAAAGACCGATTTGACAATTAACCCCTCCCCTCGTGAGGTTCCTGAGTATTATTGGCTAACAGAGGAAGAAATAAATCATGCGCTGAATGCGCCTGAATGGCTAAAAAAATCTGTGCAATATATTAGGCAGACGCCATAAGTACCATTATTACAAAGATCAAAGCAAATCAAGGAATGCCAAATGGCTCTGCGCCATCTTCCAAAATATCTAGATACTTACGATAGATATAAACTTTATCACGCTTCTTGCCGCTCACTAAGAAGAGACAATCCTCTATCTTTTCTTAGTAAAGACAGCAAAGAAAAGATTTTATTAGGCTGTAACAAACTGATCTCCGCCAACTACCCCCGGACTTGATCCGGTGTCCGGCACATCTTGCAACCAGCTAAGCATGCGAGGCTTGTTGAGACCTTGCTGTACTGTTTGATTCTTTGTTATGGTAGCCTGCTAATGACGTTATCTAAAACAAATTGATAGGCTTCTTCAAAATTCCAGTTTAATCCGACAGGAAGTAGCGCGTGCATATCTGATTGGAAAGCTTTGTGATTTCGTTTTAGTTCTAAATTTTTTAAAAACTCATCTCGAGAAAAATGATAATTATCATTCGCACAGTATTTTTTAAAGATTTCAAAAACTCTATCGACGTTAATCAAATTATTTTGAGCCACGAACCATAAATCAAATAAATCTCGACTCTTGCGGCGTTGATAAAGAGCTCGAAGTTTAGTGGCCATCAATTCATCCAGCTCATAGGTAATAATATTTGATGCTCCATTGAACCAATCGGATGCTACGGTGAAAGGAACTGTTTTTAAAGGCAATACTTGAAAATGTTCCGTAGTATTGATTTCGATTTTTAGTTTCGCAGGCATGTTATTGATGGACTCATATTTGTAAATCAACTTCGCACTACGTTCTGTAATTTTCCATTTTGGATCACCCAACCATGGCTTAAACAATTCTCTAATTGCATCAATTATCTGACCGATAGGCTTAGGATTTTTTTGAACAAAGTCGATATCTTCACTGTATCTTGAGGGTGGTTTTAAGAATAATTTATTGAGCGCAGTACCACCGCGAAAAACCAATGCATCACTGACGTGTGGGTCATTATACAAATCTACTAATGCTCTACTTATTATTAAATCTTGTTCTATTTGGGCGTACGTTTGCCATAGGGCATTTTTTCGCCATGATTGAATAAAAATTTCTGGTATCATAAATCACTCTCAAAATCAGTATTTTCAATAATTTTCCATTTTTTACACCGAGGATGCCCGGTTTTTGATATGTATGGAACAAGCGAAACAAAAGGTCTTCCCGAATCTTTTAGGTATTCTAAAAGCCTATCGATTATTTTTTGTTTCTTTTCTTCATCTTCCATAACGTCAATTTTCTCCAAAACAAATCCTAATCGTTGAATTTGCACTACTTCCCCTAAGCGCTCAGCAAGTTCAATCAATTTATTTTCATCGATACTGGGAGCAAGTTCTGACAAGACTGTAGCAATGTGGCTAATACCAGCAGCCCTCGCTGAATATTTGAAAAGATCAATAGCCAGTAATTCCGGTGTAGCTACTTTTAAATAACCAGTACTCACGACAAAATCTTTAGTCGGTAAACCTTCCAAAGAATCCTTGTAGACAAGTTGAATCACGACATCCCCAAATTTAAGGGGATGCTTAACCCGCTTGTTAGTGATCACTTGAAAACGTGCTGGTTTTTGATGGGTCGCGCCATAAAACAATCCGGCACTAAGTAGGCCAACATAATAATCAACACTTAGATGTTTCATGATAATAGGAACTAATTCTTCTGCTGGAATAGACCCGTAGGGTTGATATTCGGGCGGAACCATCACATAAAGCCCCTTTATTGGGGTAATAATTTTATTCGCTTTTTTAAGTCGAAACAGACCAGCTTTGGCTGCATTTTCTGAGATATGCAAATCTTGAATAATTTCTTGGAAGGTAAAATGCCTTTTACCGTACATTCTTATTTTATCTAAATACTCAAGAAACATATCATGTCCTTTAGGTTACGAATTTCAACACCTAAAGGACATAGTAGACTTTTTTTACTCTATAGTCAAGACATTTTATGCCTAGCATGTCCCTTAGGTTACGAATATCACAACCTAGAGGACATATCGCACTCATTTGAATAATTGCACATTAATAGATAATTTAAAGGTATTCCTTGGCTTTTTGTGTCTATCATGTCCTTTAGGTTTCATTTTTCGTTACTTTAAGGACATGGTAAGCTATTTTGAGCAAGAAACGTTATCATCGCAAATAGAGAAAATAGATAATAGCGACGATTTTTATCACCACTTCTGATAATAACGGGTAGAAATATCATCGAAATCTGCTAGAATCCTGGTCGGTGAAGTTGACATTCCCCACCCAGTTTGGAGGTGGTTATTTTGAAGAATGCTAACCTCCGCCAGATTTTTTGAAGAGAACTTTTCTCTTATGTCATTCCCGCGCAGGCGGAAATCCTCAGAACCCCAGCATTTGTAAGCTTTTCAGCGTCTTAGTGTGACGTCAGACCCGTACCTTACTTTCTCCAATTTTGGCATTTTACCCCCAAAATCTCCCTTTTTACCCTCTCCATCTCCGATACATGGGAACACAGTCGATTTTTTGCAAGATTAATCATAGCAATTCGTCCCAAATCCTCGTTGTTCGCTCGAAGTAATCGGTATCACAACCATCCTCAAGCGACCAAGCCCAGCTCAGCACCGCTTGCACAAAGCACCAGTCAAGGATTCGCTGCGGCGGTAATTCAAAGAGCTCAGCAAATCGAGTGCCGCGATTATGAATAATATTTGGCGCATCAGCGTGATTCAGTAATTCCGGAATTGGATTGCGGATAAAAGCCGCCACTTCATACGCTGGTTCGCCAAGCTCGGCCAGCAGATCGATATTCTCATGTGACTGTACAATACCCAGCACCGAAGGACCCGCCAGCACACCAACCGCAATGAAACTCACGATCATTGGCTGGCGCAGGAGCAACCCAATAAAGCCATCGAGCGCCGCCAGCGTCAGCAGCGCGGTGAGTTCATAAAACGGCGAGGCATGTAAAAAACTTAAATCCGGCATCATGCCCCCTTCATCCGCCGAAACGCGAGGCGGAGTTGTTTCTCGGTTTCAATGATGGCGAACAGCGCCGCGCCGATGCTGATAATCAGCACACCATACCAGAGGGAATGGCTTCCCTGGCGAATATCTTTTGCAGCGCCGGCAGATAGGTGATGGCTAACTCTGCACCATGATTGTGGAAGGATTTGGCACAACCCCATGCAATCGACGCATCATTAGCAATACCAACCACTAGACCTTTCTTTCCAGCTAATAAACTCATGGTTCATTCCTCCAACTTAACTCCATATTTTTCTTAGTCATGATATCGGCTTCACCGCGTGTTTCATTCGTCACAAGTTCACCTTTAGTTTGGAAGGCAATTCCTGCAGCATTAGCTTCGTCGGTGTCGATATGCATTTCAGTGGTGTAGCCTTTTTTAACCCGGATCAGTGTATTAGCAAAAGACACACTACGACCACCATCCCCGAGCTTTACATCCACATAGTCGCCGTCTTTTAACCCAATTTTCCCGGCATCTTCAGGACTCATATGAATGTGGCGGGCGGCGATAATCAAGCCGTTCGTTTCAAGCTCTCCCGACGTGCCACGCAGCTTGATAAAGGGCGTATGCTCAAGCTTGCCGGAGGGTCGCACGGGTGCCTCCACGCCGAGCGTAAAAGTGTCAGTTTTAGAAACTTCAATCTGTGTCTGTTTGCGGGTAGGACCCATCACACGCACGGTTTTGAACGAGCCTTTCGGACCAATTACTTCCACCGTTTCTTCCGCTGCCCAGCCTTCAGTTTGGCTTAAGGTTCGCATTTTCTTAAGCTGGTGGTCTTTGCCAAATAACGCCTCCACCGCTTCCTGCGATAAATGCACATGGCGGGCGGAAACTGCAACAGGAATATACCATTTCTTCGGCTCTGCTTGCTCACGTTGCACCTGCAGGTATTTGACTTCCTGCGCGATCATCAACTGTTCGCAGGTTTGCGTGACGATCACTTTAATGCGCGAATCAAAGCTCTGCACCTGCGGCGCTTCGAAGCCTTTAAGCTGCACCGCCAGATTTTTATCGTCATCGAGATGCAACCCAAGGAATTCAAACTTATCGCACACGCGGCGGCGCATGGAGGCTGAGTTTTCGCCAATACCACCGGTGAAGGCAATCACATCCACTCCGCCCATCGCAGCCGCATACGCGCCGATATATTTCCGTACACGGTAGGCATAGACATTGATCGCAAGCTGCGCATCCGCATCGCCATCGGCGGCTTTTTGCTCCACCTCGCGCAGATCATGGCTTCCGGCCAGTGCTTTAAGGCCGCTATTCGCATAAAGCTGGTACTCTATTTCTTCAACACTCAAGCCAAGTTCGCGTGCCAGATAGGTAAACATACCAGGGTCAACATCGCCTGAGCGAGTGCCCATTACTAGCCCTTCCAGCGGTGTCATGCCCATTGAGGTATCAATTGAGAATCCACGGTTAATAGCGCAAATACTCGCACCATTGCCGAGGTGACAACTGATAATCTGCAAATCTGTAACAGGCCTAGCCAGCTCGCGCGCCACACGTAGCCCCACATATTTATGAGATGTGCCATGAAAGCCATAACGCCGTAGCCCTTTATCGCGCCACTCCTTCGGCACGGCGTAGGTGGTGGCGCGATCAGGAATTGTGTGATGGAAGGCTGTGTCAAAGACCGCAATTTGGGGTACATCCGGCCATAGCTCACGGCTAATGGTGATGGCTTTCAGGTTGGTGGAGTTATGCAGTGGGGCAAGAGTGGTGCAGTCTTCGATATGTTTCAATACCTCCGCATCAATCAGCGTGGCGTCATGGAATTGCTCACCGCCATGCGCCACACGATGTCCCACCGCATCGAAATCTGCAAAACCAAACTCTTGCAAAATCTCTGGCACGCGCACAATCGCATCTTCCACTGTATCCAGCGATTCGTTGCGATTTAGTTCTTCGCCTTGCTCACCGCCTATGCGGAAATGCAGAGTGCAACTGCCGTTTTTGAAACCCTCAAACTCTCCCTTAAACACACGGCTGTCCTGAATACTCATATCGAACACGCCGAATTTGAGGCTGGAGCTGCCTGCATTGAATACAAGTATTTTCATGAAGAGTCCTCCCGCATACGCTCAACCGCTCGATCCGCCGCATCATGGAAGGGCAGGAACACAAGATGCGCTCCCTTAGTTTTAAGCGCTTCTTTCTCATGCTCCTGCTGTGTAGAAACGGCAATTTTGCCTGTGAATTTTTCCCGCTTCAGTGCATCGATCAGTACAAGGCGCGGGTCTTCGTGGGTGAGCCCCAGATCATGCTGCGGCATGGCGGAAACCACCCATTTGACATTCTTGAGCGGCAAATAGCCGATGAATTCCTGATCGCACGCATCGCCATACACCGCATCATATCCCGCCGCCCGCCAGTTGCGCACTTCATCAGGGTTAAAATCCACCGCCAGCAGGCGCACGTTATCCGCCCGCAGATGCTCTGCAATCGCCGAACCATAACGTCCTAACCCAAACAGAATCACATCGTAGGCTTTGTTCTCGAGGCTATGCTGGTCATCTGCGGCTTCACGCATCGGCATCTTACGCTCGAACATGCCGACAAACGGCTCTACCCAGCGATAAAGCGTATGCGAATAGGTAATCATATATACCGAAAGCGCGATAGTAATCAGCCCCACCAGCGTCACCAAACCTAATGCTTCGTTGTTTACATGACCAAGCGTAATCCCCATCGCCATGAAAATGAGCGAGAACTCACTGATCTGCGCGACCGTCAATCCCGCCAGAAAGCCGGTTCGTTTGCGGTAGCCCATAGCGCCCATAATGGCCATGACGATCAGCGGGTTGCCGATCAGCACAAACAGGGAGAAGATAATTGCAGGGAACACCTGCGCTCCCAGCAAGCCAAGATCAAGCTGTGAGCCGAGCGCGATGAAGAAAAACAGCAGCAGGAAATCGCGCAAAGACGAAAGCCGCGCAACAATTACCTCGCGGAACGGCGTAGAGGCAAGCGATACACCGGCAAGTAAGCCGCCCAGCTCTTTGCTGAACCCGAAATGGCTACCAAGTGCGGCGAGCAATGCCCCCCAGCCGATGGCGAATACAATCATCAGCTCCGGCGAATGGGCGATGCGTGTCATCAGCGGCGTTGCCAGATAGCGGATGAACAGCCCGACAAATGCCAGCATCACCAAGCCATGTAGTAAAATCGTGCCGATTTGTGCCAACGCGCCGCTTTCCGATGCCGTGCCTACGCCGAAAGCGGAAAGCACCATCATGGCAAGCACCACGAATAAATCCTGCACGATCAGGAAGCCGATAGCGATGCGCCCATGCAGCGAATCCACCTCTTTTTTATCGGATAGCAGCTTGAAGATGATGATGGTGCTGGAGAAGGTCAGCGCCACGGCCACATAAAGTGATGTGATGACATTCAGCCCCAGCCCCAGCCCGATGAAAAACCCGATAACGGCGGTAAACAACACCTGCCCAAGCCCTGTAGCAAGTGAAACCGCGCCCAGAGTGCGGATCAGCTTTAAATCGAGCTTCAGCCCTACCAGAAAGAGCAGTACCGCAACGCCAAGCTCGGCCAGCAGATCGATATTCTCATGTGACTGTACAATGCCCAGCACCGAAGGACCCGCCAGCACGCCAGCCGCAATGAAACTCACGATCATTGGCTGGCGCAGGAGTAACCCAATAAAGCCAGCGAGCGCCGCCAGCGTCAGCAGCGCGGTGAGCTCATAAAACGGCGAGGCATGTAAAAAACTTAAATCCGGCATCATGCCCCCTTCATCCGCCGAAACGCGAGGCGGAGTTGTTTCTCGGTTTCAATGATGGCGAACAGCGCCGCGCCGATGCCGATAATCAACACGCAATACCAGAAGGGAATGGCTTCCGTGGCGAATATCTTTTGCAGCGGCGGCAGATAGGTGATGGCAAATTGCGCGACGGTGATAATCACCACCACTGTCCACACCACTTTCGTTCCCCGTACCGCTTTCCATGTCAGCGATGTGCCGTAGATATTGCTGATGAAAAACAGGTGGAAGATTTCCATCACCACCAGCGTATTGAGCGCCATCGTGCGGGCAAGGTCGATGGAATAGCCCTGATCCACAGCATAATGATAAATGCCGAACACACCGCAAACGAACAAGGTGGATACCAGAATAATATGCCACACCAGTTCGCCGGTCAGTAGTGGTTGGTGACGCGGACGTGGTGGACGGCGCATGGTGTTTTCTTCGGCTGGTTCAAAGGCCAACGCAATGCCAAGTGTCACCGCAGTAATCAGGTTAATCCACAAAATCTGAATCGGCGTGACGGGTAGCGTCAGACCCAGAAGCAGCGCGACGATAATCACCATTGCTTCACCGGCGTTGGTGGGCAGCGTCCAGCTAATCACTTTCTGGATATTGTCATACACGGTGCGACCTTCGCGCACAGCGCTCGCGATGGAGGCGAAGTTATCATCCGCCAGCACCAACTCGGCAGCTTCCTTGGCGGCTTCACTTCCTTTTCTTCCCATCGCAATCCCTGCATCGGCACGCTTCAATGCTGGCGCGTCATTCACCCCGTCACCCGTCATCGCCACCGTCATGCCATGCGATTGCAGTGCCATCACAAGGCGTAGCTTATGCTCCGGGCTGGTTCTGGCGAAAATATCGCAATCCAGAACGGCTTGCCGCAATGCCGTATCATCCATGCCGTCAAGATCGGCTCCGGTGAGCACCTTATCGGGATTTTGTAGGCCGATTTGTTTGCTAATTGCGGCAGCAGTCTTGGCATGGTCGCCCGTAATCATCTTTACGCGAATGCCTGCGCCGTGACATTCCGCCACCGCCGCAATCGCCTCGCTGCGCGGTGGATCAATCATCCCCACCATGCCGAGCAGTGTAAGCGTTCCTTCGACTTCTTTGTGTGCCAGCACGGTGTGTTCAGGCTTTACGGATTTCACCGCAAAGGCCAATACGCGCTGACCGAGCGCGGCGATGTTTTCAGCCTTCGCATTCCAGTAGGTCATGTCTAATGGATCGGTTTTACCACTCATGCCGCGCTGATTGGCGCACATGGCAAGAATCCGCTCCGGCGCGCCTTTGACGAACACATAGGCATGGCGCTCATGGTCATGGTTCAGCGTCGCCATGAAGCAGTGGTTTGCATCAAACGGAATGGCATCGGTGCGCGTGCATGCGGCTTGCTCTTTTCGCGTATCCACATCCATTTTACCCGCAAAGGCCAGCAGTGCACCTTCCATCGGGTCGCCTTCCACATGCCATACGCCATCATGCTGGCGCAATCCCGCATCGTTGCACAATGCGGCAGCACGGGCCAGTTCTTCCAAAACCGCATATTCGGAAGGCGACACCTGCGCTTCTTCCAACTTCAATGCGCCTTGGGGTGCATAACCATCGCCCTCCAGCGTAAATAAATGCTGATGCGTCAGTACCGAGGCTACCATCATTTCGTTGCGTGTGAGTGTACCCGTTTTGTCGGTGCAGATGACGGATAGCGATCCCAGCGTTTCAATCGCGGGTAAGCGGCGCACAATGGCGTTTCGTTTCGCCATAGCCTGCACACCCACGGCCAGCGTAATGGTAAGCACGGCGGGCAGGCCTTCGGGAATAGCGGCCACCGATAAACCCACCACCGCCATGAACATTTCGGTGAAGTCATGATGGCCAACGAAATAGCCATAGGTCAGCAACAGTGCAGCAATCAGCAGAATGAAAATTGTCAGCCATTTGGCGAACACGCCCATTTGCGACACGAGCGGTGTGGTGAGCATCTCCACTTCCGAAAGCAACCCGCTGATGCGCCCGATCTCGGTGCTTCCTCCGGTTGCCACCACCACGCCTTTGCCTTGGCCGGAAGTCACCAGCGTGCCGGAAAATGCCATGCAGGAGCGGTCACCCAGCGGTGCATCCGCCGCTACGGGTTCGATGTGTTTTTCGACAGGCACGGACTCGCCGGTAAGAATCGCTTCCTGCACGCTCATACCGTGTGCAGTAAGCATCCGCAGATCGGCAGTCACTTTATCGCCTGCTTCAAGCAGCAGAATGTCACCGGGAACGAGTTGATCGCTCTCAATGCTGATGCGTTCTCCGCCGCGAATGACGTTGGCATGAGGGGCGAGCATATGGCGGATAGCATCCATCGCCTTTTCCGCCTTGCCCTCCTGAATGTAGCCAATAATGGCGTTGGCAACTACCACCGCCAGAATCACGCCGGTATCAATCCAGTGATCGAGCGCGGCGGTGACAACCGCGCAGCCGATCAGCACATAAATCAGGATGTTATGAAATTGCAGCAGAAAGCGCATGATGGCACTTCGCTTCGCTGCTTCCGGTAAGCGGTTCGCGCCGTATTTTGCAAGCCTTGCTTCCGCTTCGTTCTGGTTTAAGCCAGTAGCCGAGGAATCCAGTTGTTTGAGGGCACTATCTAAAACGATATTATGCCATAGCGTATGAACACCTTCTGATTTTTTCATCTGCATTTACAACGTCCATTCTTAATAAGCCTTCACCGGAGAAACGAAACCGTTTGGCTTCAATGCTAACAAAGAGCATCCCAGTTTTTGTACAATATTTTCTGCCGTATTCCCAATAAAGAAGCCGGGTATGCCCGTGCGTGCCACTGTACCCATCACCAGAATGTCGATTTTCTTATCCGCCACATAGTGCGGGATCATCTTATCTGCACGTCCACGTAAGTGATGCACCTGTAAATTACCCTGAATACCTGATTTCTTGAGTAATCCCTCCAAAGCTGCACGATGATCGTTTTGCGCGGCACGCACCGTGCGGATCATCTCATCATCCGGTACCTTAACCCACACATTGTGACGCATATATTCTTCAAATTCATAGTCCCAGCAGGAGATGATATTCAATTCACCGCTGCATGTATCGGCGAGAGAGCGGGAAAGCTCAAGCAGTCGCAAGCTAAGGTCATGCCCCTCCGGTGCCATGCTTTGCGGATCAATGGCTACGGCAACTTTAATCTCGTCCCGATGCCTGCTGATTGGCCGTGTCAGCCAAACGGGACACGGACATTTGCGCAGCAACTCCATATCCATTGCCATAAATCCCTTATCACCTTCTTTAAGTTCGGCGGCTTTCACCACCAGATCATGGGCATCTTTCAGCACATGACGAATGATGCGAACCGATGGCATATCGCCGCTTTCCACCTCAATCTGCACAGGCACATCCGCTTCGCTGACTTT
>Ga0194129_10002734_pt1 | contig 25895 bp, 20 predicted proteins | sample TA2KigCa35mmetaG_FD_150862 | JGI IMG/M metagenome (GOLD analysis project Ga0194129, IMG submission 150862) | Freshwater microbial communities from Lake Tanganyika, Tanzania - TA2015038 Kigoma Deep Cast 35m | ecosystem: Environmental > Aquatic > Freshwater > Lake | place: Tanzania: Lake...
ACGCACGCAATCGCCGGCTTCCTTCCCAGCGGTTCGGGGTTCGGAGCCGGAGGCGAAGACCAGTCCCACCGTCACTCAGGCTTCAGCCCCGCCCACCCCCGCATCCCACGGAAATGACCGAAGGACCAAGCATTTGACCCTGGCGGAGCGAATCGAATAGGAGGCGTTGATGCGGGCGGGTGATACGCAGGAGTTGGTGGCCTGCCTGCGCCGTCGCCACGGTCGGAGAAAACCCCGCCCCCGCGGAGTGCTCGCCACTCAAGGCAAACTGCAGGACATAGTGCTGGACGATCAGCGGCCTGCCGAAGTGGAACCGAGGCTGATCGCCGGCCACTACGACGGCGACCTGATTATGGGGATGGGCAACTGCTCCGCCGTCGGAGTGCTGGTTGAGCCCACCACCCGCTACACTTTTCTGTGCCACTTCCCACAGAGGGACGCTCCGGCCGTGCGCGCAGACATTACGCGCAAGCTGCAGCCGATCCCATCCGTCCTGCGGAAAACCCTCACCTACGACTAGGGAAAGGAAATGGCCGAACACGTCACCTTGGCCGCCGACCTCGGACTGCAAGTCTTCCTCTGCCACCCGCACAGTCCGTGGCAGCGCGCCACCTGTGAAAGTCAAAACGACCGCATCCGCCACTACCTGCCCAAGGGCACCGACCTTGCCGAAGCTTTTCATCAACAGCTCAGCGCCTACCAAGAGATGCTCAACGAACGCCGCAGAAAGATCTTCGTCTGGAAATCTCCTGCGCAGTGCTTCCATGACCTCCTTATATCCAATCAACCTTCAAGTCGATCCTTGAATGCGCCCACCAAGCCCGAGCGCACCTCGGAGCAGGCGGTCTTTGATCTCGGGACTGGGATAGTTGATGAGCACGGCTTTATAGGTCCCTTTGAACACAAATAGACTGCCGGCGGCCGCTCCAACAACGCCGCATCTTCCCACCAAATCGGAAATGTCACTCAACTTGCCGGCGCCACCCAGAACCGTCATCGGCACCGTGGTTGCCTCACGCACGCGCGCGGCCAGTTCCATATCGTACCCGCGCATCTCGCCATCGCGGTCGATCGCGTTGACCACGATCTCTCCCACCCCGAGTTCCTGAAACCTTCTGGACTGCGCCACCGGGCAGAGGCCGGTGGCGCGCGTGCCGTTGTGCGTCTGGATCTCGTACAGGCCGTCCCTCTTCTTCCGCACATCGAGTACCACCACCACGCTCTGGCTGCCCACCTCCTCGGCGATTTCCGCCACCAGTTGCGGGCGGGAGATGGCGGCGGAACTCACGGCCACCTTTTCCACGCCCAGGCCGATGATCGCGCGGGCCTGCGCCACGGTCGTAACTCCGCCGCCGTAACAAAGCGGCATGCGGCACTCAGCGGCCCAGAATTGGATCATCTTCATGTCCGGCCCGACGCCATTTGCGGAGGCGGCGATGTCGAGCACCATGAGCTCATCGGCTTCCTTTTCGTTGAAAATGCGCACGGCGTTAATCGGATCACCGACGTACTTGCCCTTGCGAAAGCCGACAGTCTTAAATAGGCCCTTATTTTGGACCAGCAGGCAAGGGATGATTCGAGGACGTAGCATGGTTACATCTCTGCGAAGTTCTTGAGCAGCTGAACGCCCCAGTGGTGGCTTTTTTCCGGATGGAACTGGACGCCGTAAATCCGGTTCCGGTTCACGGCGCAGGTGAACGGTCCGCCGTAATCCGCCACGGCGAGGGAATCCGCCGGCTCCCGGCATTCGAAGTAATACGAATGGAGGAAATAGAAGCGGGCATCCTGCTCTATCCCGCGGAAAAGGCCGCCGGGGCGGGTCGCGGCCACATCGTTCCAGCCCATGTGCGGCAGCGCCAGCGACGCCCCTTGGAAACGTCGGACGACGCCGGGAATCCAGCCCAGCCCCGGCCGCCGCCCTTCCTCGCTGCTCTCCGCCAGCATCTGCATGCCCACACAGATCCCCAGCACCGGCATTCCCTGCTGCAGGACCCGCGTCGTAATCGCCTCCCTCATGCCCGAGGCTTCCAGCCGCTCCATCGCATGGTCGAACGCCCCGACCCCGGGAAGGATCAGTTTCGTACTGCCCTCGAGATCGGTCGCCTCCCGGGCCACCCCGACCGGAAGGTTGAGCCGGTCGTAGACATTCCGAAACGCCAGGATGTTACCCAGGCCGTAGTCGATGATGCGGATCATTTGTAGAGTCGTTTCTCCAACCCGAGCATCTTCATCACTCTGCCGGCAACATCGATGAGCTGCCGCTTGTTCCGATAATCGGCGCAGGTCTTGTTTTCTCCCTGGAAGATGGTCCGCAGTTCCTCGACCGTGAGTCCCAGCTTATTCGCCACATACTCGAACTCCTGCTCCAGGAAGACCGGGTCGAGTTCCGGCCGTTTGATCCGCTCCAGCGCTTCGTCCCTCCCCATCTGCCCGGTCATGATCAGGCCGGAGAAATGGGCGCGACGCCGATCGAAACCAAACTTTCGCGGCAGCCAGTAATCCTCCAGGAATCGCGTGAAACGGGACTCGTGATGCTTGTGCTGGAACTTCTCCCAGCCGAACCGTCGCGCCAAGATCTCCTCCGCGTCCTTCTTCACGTAGGGGATGAGATCGAGCGGTTTGACTATCTTCATTCCGAGGAAGTAATTGTAATAAACTTTGTAGACAAACACGTCGATGATCGGAAACGTCTCTAGGGGAATCCGCCCGAAGCGCGCGTGCACGTCGAGGATGAGGGTCTTGTCGACTCCGGGATAGGCCCCCCACTCCTCCGGTTCGCGGCAGCATTCGGTCGAGTAGTTGCCGCCGGTCAGCACGTGCTTGATCCGGTGCGTCCAGGCGAACTTGTAAAGGGTCGCGAAGAACGCCGTGTCCTGGGGGATGTCCTGGTGCGCCAACTGGCTCTTCAGGAAGGCGACCTGCAGATCCTTGATCTCCTCCCAGTTGATCACCTCCGTGTAGAGGTCGAGCCCCAGGCCATCGACCAACTTCTCGATGTTACCCACCGCCTGATCCGTGTTCCAACCCGCATCGACGTGAAACAACAGCGGCCGCAGGCCGAGCTTCTCCTTGGCGATGTAGGTCAGGTAGGAGCTGTCCAGGCCTCCGCTCAGCCCGATGATGCAGTCGAACGGCTTTCCCCGACCCGCCTGCCGGATCTCGTCCGCAATCGCGGCCAGCTTCCGTTCGCCGCGCTCGTCCGTGTGCCAGTTCGGCAGGATGTTCTGCTCGAAGTTCTGACAGTATTCACAGACCCCGCCGGCATCGAAGCGCAGATTCGAGTCGGTGGTGTCCATGATGCAACGGGTGCAAACCTGATGGGCCCTGGGTTTCGTCATATGCGATAGAGTCCGGCCTAGGTTGGGGAAACGGGGCGGGGGCATTCTCCGCGCGCGACCGTCGCCGCCGGTCTGCGGTCGATGGCGTGCTGGAGAAGAGCGCGGTTCACCTCCACGACCCCGGAATTTGTAATCAGCTTCCGCAGCCCGGCCCGGATGCCCGCCCGGCGCTCCCGTCGGACGCGGGCCTCGGTCCGCCCCTGTTCCTCGAGGACGCGCACGAATGCATCGGGATCCTCCAACGGCAGGTCCCAGCCCAGGCCCAGGGAGGCGAGATCGCGCCATGGGGTGTTCCGGCTGATCAGCGCCGCCGTCCCGACCGAGAGCGCCTCCGCAATCACATGGCCGTAGTTTTCACCTCCGCTCGGCAGGAACAGCAGGTCGTAGCCCCGCAGGGTCTCCATCACCTCCGCCGGCGGGATGCTTCCGCGCACCGTGGCCTTGACGTGCGAGGGCAGCGCTGGCAGCAGCTTCTCGCACTCCGCCCAGTAGCCGGAGTGCTCGAGTGGCCCGAAGATGTCGAAGGTCACCGCACAACGCACCCGAGCGAGGACGCGGAGGGCGAAATCGAGGTTCTTCTCGGGGGAGATCCGCGAGAGGAAGATGACCCGCAGTTCCTCCGTTCCGTTGCGGGGTGGCACGACCGGCATCCGGTCACCGGACGGATCCATACCGGGAAGATCGGGCGCGATATGCACCTCCCCCGGCGGGATCGCCAAGGCCGCGCGAATCTCCTCCAGCTCGAACGCACTCGACGCCATCCAAACGACGCCGCGATGCAGCCTGAACGCTCGCGTACCCCGCATGAAGCACCATTTCTTCGGGTATTTCTGCCCCAGGGAGGCCCACGCAAACTCGCCGCGCGGCGCCAGCAGGATCGGCCGGCGGCGCAGCAGGTGGCACCATCGAGCCGCCAGCAGTTTGATTCCCAGCGGCTCAAAGTAGCTGTTGATAAACAACACGTCGTGCGGGGTCTCGTTCACGAGCAGTCGCAGCGCCCACAGCGATTGCTCGGAGGGCGATAGGTAATAGACCTGCGCCTCGCCGACCTGATGCCAGGCCTGCGGTCGCAGCCCCGGGTAGGGCCGATCGTCGCCGAGATCCCGATCTCCCGTGATGATGCGGAACTCAAAGTCCCCGTGCAGGTGGAGCACCAGGTTCTCCACCGATCGAAGGATGCCGCCGGCCTTGTAACCCGGCCGATAGTGTCCGACTATTATCAATACCACCAGCTTTCTTTCCGGTTTCATCCAATAACCCGAACTTCAGTGTCTCGTTTATGAAGCGAAAATGCGTGCGTAGGCGAAGTCTCTCTGTATAAGACGCTGCAAGTCGTCCGCCTAACTTGGGGCAAGAATGTACTTGGGTGACTGTTGATCGAATCCGACACCAGAGCCAGGGATGTTGGTGTGACCAACCAACTGGAATCAAAGACTCGCATCCGTCTACTCACGTCGCCTACCTCCATGCCGCCGAAGCGAGAAATCTCACTTTCCCAAGAGGCTAAAATCTCCTACCCGAACGCCTTTCAGCCGTTCGGCCCACGACAAATCTCTATCTCAAGTACCAAGAACTGAATCTCGCGTCGAACCGGAGAGCGTGGCGTCGTAGACCTTTCTTATCTTCTCGATCTGCGTCTTTTGTGAAAAACACTCGCTCGCGAGAAGCTTCCCGGCGTTACCCATGGCACGCCGGAGCTCAGGATTGTGAGCAAGGGAATGTAAAGCACTCATTAGAGCGGCTGGGTCACCAGGGCGCACGAGTATCCCGGTAACACCATCACGAACTGTCTCCCTCATTCCACCGACATCTGAAGCGACTACGGGCAATCCCATCGCGGCTCCCTCAATCGCTGGCCGCGCAAAATGAGGCAGCACAGCCGGGAATACCACGACATCAGCTGCGGCATACAGTCTCTTCACATCTACCACAAAATCAAGCGACCGTACAAACGAAGCAGCACCCGTCCGGCGGAGCGACTTCTGCGCAGCCAATGTAGGCGAAATTAAACCACCAAAGGACGGCATCAATCGCAAGATCCTGCCGATCAATGTCTGCGCGCGGCCAACGGCCGTACCCGGAGCCAAGCAAACCACCCTCGGAACGTGGGTCGATAGAAGCGACAGAGCATCAATCAAAACGCTGAATCCTTTTGCATTCGAGAAACCGCCCAAAAACAGAATCACGAACTCACTGTCATCAAGCGACAGCTCCTTCCTCGCAGCGCAGCGGAGGACCGGCGAGTTCTCAAAGACCTTATCGTCAACGAAGTTCTGCACTACTGTCCCAGTAACTCCCCCAACCCACTGGGTTTGGTCGAACTTTGAGAGGAAGATCACACCCTTCGCCCTGCGCATCGTCTTTGCAATCAGCTTTGTGCGCCAGCTTTGGTCTGGCGGAGGCTCGCGTACATGCCATACATAGGGGAATCCTATCGCGGAGAGTACACTTGCAGATGGGTACAACGGCATCGAATTCAGATGCACGAGGTCAGGCATCTCGGAACTCAGCACGTCCCTTAATATACGAACGGAATAGCGCCAACCCATGATGGCTTTACAGTACTCGCTGTAGGTCAAAGGATCGCTCCACCTGCGACGGGCAACCGTACTATGATTGACCACGGAAAGCCCTGGCAAATCAACTACGGCGATTCCTGCACTGCGATAGTAGTCTCTTAAGAGGACACTTGGCCTCGCCAGCGCGATGACAGCGGTATCGCCTGAATCCCGCAGTCCCTGCGCTGTGTAAAGCAAACTAGTACACGACCCTCCCAAGTCCGCAGCGTGTTGTATGTATAAAATCTTCACACTACACTTTCGATCCTCTCAACCAACTCCGATTCCTTCAAGAAGCCTCCCCTGTTTAGCTGCCGACTCTCCTTTCTGCTCTGCACGATCTTATGCAGTGCCAAACCGACTTTCCCCAATGACCAAGCTACCGCCACGAGTGAACTCACCTCTCCTTTCTTCAGAGCACTAATAGCCGCCGTTACTGATATCCGCAACCACGCGACTGCACACCAACCAAGACCTCGTCGAAGAACCTTACCAACAATCAACAGCTCGACAAAATATCGATTCGCTAACTTCTCGCATTCTCGAAATGCAGAGCCCTTTTCAAGAGCTGGCGAAATCCGCAAATGGTAGCCCCGGGCACGCGGAACCACACCAACTCTTGTATTGTGGTAATCAGCGCGCATACAGAAGTCGGTATCCTCACCATAGTGCGGAAACAGTGGATCGAACCCTCCCAGTTCTTTCACGCTTTCACATCGCACCATCCATAGCGCAGCCGGAGCAAACTTAACCTGGTAGATCGCTCTTAGATCTGTGCTCCTACCCAAACAATAGAGGTCGCTTAGTAGCTCCGGCTCGCCCGTGAGAGATAATAGGTTAATCGCAAAGTTCTTGTCTAACTTTCGCCCGTTTTCAGATAGATGCATGGGGGAGAGAACGCCGAATTCGTTGTGGGCATTAAGTTCCTCCCTCAGCACTCTTATTGTCTCGCTTTCTACATAGGCATCCTGATTGAGGAGTAAAACATATTTATAACCCTCCTTGATTGCGTACGCAAATCCAACGTTATTGGCCCGCCCGAAGCCATAGTTTCTTCTAAGAGGAAGAACTTGGATAGCTTCATAGCTACGCGAGATAGAAAGGGACCCGTCTGTCGATGCATTATCGATCACAAGTGTATCACAGCTCGGATGTGCAGGCGCGATACTGTCTAGGCATCTCCTTAACGTTGCCTCACCATTGTATGTAACAACTATCGCAAGAACTTCGCAGTTTCTCATCTTGGGTTTTCGCTCGCGCCACCGAGGTGCGCCTTGCACTGACAAAGCTCCTAACGGACTCGCATTGTAATTCCCATTGTCTTACTCCGCGACGGATCGGAAACGATGATCGTGCCGCGCGGATTCTCCCAACGGTCACGGACTCCACCCCAGGCACCTTCAGCCAGCGCGAGAGTTCGGCGGAGGAGCGACAAGGACCCTAACTCCGCAATATTGCCCCTCCGATCGCAGCTCTTGTAAAGTTTGCCATCAACATCAAGTACAGGCACAGTGTCCCTTCGCATATCCCGCACCAGCCCACCGTTCGCTTTCTTTTGCAATTTGCAGTTCCAACTTGAGAAATCGAAGAGCTCAACATAGTAACCACATCGTCGTCCGAGAACGTGAATGCTAATTTCGCTAAACCACCAAAGATGAATTGGAGGCAACTCAGTATGCCACACCAGCGACCTTCTATATAAGTCACGGTTCGGAGTCGTAAGCAAAAAAACCCCATTCGGAGCAAGTCTCGCTTTCACGGCATCAAGAAGCTGCATCGGGTTTTCAATGTGCTCTATGACCTCTGTCGTGACTACAAAGTCGAAGTTCCTGTAGTTATCAGACAACTGCGCTACGTCAGAACACACATACCACGGACCATATGTCTTCACCGCTTCATTTATAGTCGCACTCGAAATATCCACACCCCAGGCTTCGTACCCAGCCGACCTCAATGCATACGTCAAATAGCCGAGCCCACAGCCAATCTCCAGGATCCGTGGCGTCCTGCCACCCACACTCCGCTCGATGGCGTCACGAATGAAGTAGTAGGAATCTTCAGATCGGGCAAGAGACTCTAACGGGTCTCTTGCCTTTAAAACCTCTTCCGCATAGCGCAAATAGCGCGCGTAGCCAGGTACTTCATGCGCTTGGCTGTAAATCTGGTCGTAAATCTCGCCTTCTGCCCGCAATGGATCTACATATTGCACCCTGCATGAGGCACACTCACGTACCGTGTATCTACCACCTTTCCTGTAGCCGCACAAGTTATCGCGAAGAACTTCGGTTCGATTTTCGCATATGGGGCACATATCTTGCATTGGGAACTTAGGATTTCAGGCTTTTCCGTCGCTCTATTTACTCCGCGCTTCTGACGTCGAGGAAAACACACTCGAACAGACTGGGTTAGCGCGGCTCGTCAGTGAGTTTCTGGTTACGTAATGCCATCAAACGCCATCGGACTCTCTCCGGATATTGTGAAGCTTCTCTGGGCTGACGCGCGATGTATAGGCCACACTAATTACTTGGTTAAACGAACTCGCAGCCGGCACATCTCAAACCCTCTATGCCACGCAGTCTTAGCTCCTTGACCAGATTGCAGACCACCCTATGCCACGTCTGGGTCTCCAGTACGGTTCTCGTACGTTCGTATACCTCATGATACTCTGCATCAGACAGGGAACATACCAAGTCTATTGCCTTCCGAAGCGACTCCTGGCTCTTCGGACTGTAGGTTGTCAACATTCGGGCGTATATTGGCGGTATTCCAGCCGACAGCGTGGAAATTATTGGCTTCCCATATTTGAAATATAGAAGCAGCTTTGATGGAAAGGTATTCAGTTCGTCCTCCAGCGTTTCATCACGCGGATTCACAAAAGCCCAAGCGCCTTCGAGGCTCTTGTTCAACTCCTCAGCGGGAACGAAACCATGAGTCTTTATATTTTTATATCCAGCTGTGAGTTCAGCACACAAAGCAGCTGGAATCTTCCCGTACAGATGCAGTTCGATGTCTCTGAGTTTGAGATCACTGAATTGTCGAATAAACTTCCGAATGCCCGTTAGATTACTGTATTCTCCAGCATAAACAAGGTGCTTTACCTTCGCTTTCGGAATGACTTCTGCGCACATTTCTTCGACTCCGCCCTCAAAGTGGAGGCTGGTATCTGTATTCGCACGAAGGTACCCGTTTCTTGAGAGGAAGACCGTGCAGTCGGCGCCGACAGGCGGACTCCCGTCCGCAACGATGGCAACCCATTTGAGCTTTCGGTATTCTTGACGCAGTCGTTTGATCTTCCCTTTGCTTGGTGACCAGTTATACGTCATGATCACCGTATCACCCGCTGCTCGCTGCTGAATTGCTTCCTCATACAGATAGTCGAGATGCCATCGATTGAAGAAAGGAACATTTAGGTACCTCAGCTGCACCTTGACCAAGTCCGAATCCTCCCGAAGCTGGATCGGACGCAGCTTTCCGATCGGCCATACCCGTTCGGGGCGATGTCCGACCACAAGGACCTCATTCCCGAGGCGTTCCAGTGTCTTGATAACGCATCTCTGCCAATGGTTAGCAGCTGCACTTATTGCAACACTATCTTTCACCTCGGAACGATCCACCACCGGTCCCAGCCATATGAGCCTTGGAGCTGTCATTACTCTTGTCCCTGTTCTCAGCCTGCAGGTCCTCTGCGCGGAGAACCGCTCATCTGCTTGGTTGTGGTCGAACTCTTCTGCCCCAGACTTCATCGCCCACCTTCGATCTCAAGGCGCCAACGAGAAACCAAAACAACAAGCCGGTACCCGCGAAAGACAAGGTGTTTCCAGTCATCCCGAACACCAGGTAGACGGACGTTAAAGACCAAAATACTATTCTGTCTTCCTGGCCAATGGCGGCATTACCTGCCTTCACAAAGGCCCAGCCGACAACAGCAAAACCAAACACAGATGCAAGTGCCCCAATTTGACGGAACACTTCAAGAAAGATATTATGGGCACCCCAGTCCCAGGCATCCACTTCTTTTCGCACGAGGTTTCGAAAATAGAGCGGTCGGCCAGGTGCGACCAGAAGGTATGGCGAGTTTACAATCTGCTCATAGGCCGCGTCCCAGATGGGTTTCCTATCGCCCCACACTTTGAAGGCGAGGTTCTCGATTTCCAGCGTTTCCGTTCCGACCTCATCTCTTTCTCCTTGCTTAATAACAAACAACGTTAGTAACGCTGGTAATACAAAGACCGATATCAGGCAGACCTTCCTTCGCATAATCCCCGCGGCCTTATCCGAAGCAGCGAGGGCACAAAGAAGTATACTCACTAGCATCACACCCGCCAACGTAAACGAAAAAGCCGTTCCCCGGACGACAGCAGGTACTAGCAGCAGAACCAAGGTTAAGGCTCCTACGCCCTTTCCGAAGTATAAAAAGAGGCAAGGGACCAAGGAAACGGCAATAAACATCCAATGGTTTTGCAATGCGCCAATGCTAAAAAGCACAAGAGATGAGAGCACCACACACCTGATTTCCGAATGAATATCATTGGACGAGCTACGGCGGTAGCTTATCAGCACTGCACCGAAAGCCAGAGCTGATCTTACGCCAACTGTGATTCCTGTCTCACTGCTTGCCTCGGTCAGCAGTCCGAATATCAGTCCGGCCACCGAAAGGGCAAAGCATGGCCACCAAAGCCCCTTGATGATCATCGATGATTGACTGCGGTATAACAGTACGCGAAACGGAACAGTTACAGCCAGCGCTGTTGGCGTTGTTAGCGGGAACATTCCTACGGGAGTTGACACCTTCTCCACTCGCAATATTCTCGTTATAAACCAGTCGGCTTCGATGCCTTCAGAGTAAAGTCCGACAGCGGGAAGCAGCAGGAGAAATATCTTGTAAATGTCCACCTCTGACCGAGCCAACATTACCCAGACTGTTGCGACGAACGAAGCAATGACTCCGTAGCTATTAAGCGGGGCCGGCAGGTAGTGGGCGAGCAGTATCCCATAATATGCACCATAGGTTGTGAGGTGATAAGACGCCCCCACTCTGGTTCGTGGCGTACTCACTACTACACGACCGCCATCATTTCGTTTCATGGGCATCCGCTATGCAATATGGCCTCAGGCTTGCGGCCCTCTCATCTGCGAATACCTCAAAGATATACCCTATATCAATGCAGGGAACCGCCAATTTTCTCAGCTGAGCAAGCACAGATACTTTTCCCACCCCTGCGCCAACCAGGCAGATATCAACACGACCACGGTACTGTGCGACCTCCAGCTTATCATAGAGCGACCGACTTGGCGACACTTCATACCATAGAACCTCTTTCGCGTGAAGTTTGCGCACCGATTCTTCTATTCTCCTCCGCTTTTCTCCACGGGCGCTATTGAGGAGTAAGACGCGTCTACCGCGAAGCAACGCCTCGGAAATATGGGGATCTCGAAGCATTGAATATACGAAGTAGAACGGCGCGTAGTTTTTGCACGTGAGTATTAGATCGGCAGCCTTTAACCACTTGCTGAGCGCTGGGAAGAAGTGCTCTTGAAATGGACGTCCGGTACCAAAGGTCAGATGTAGACACAGGATTCCATCTGCAGCAATCGAGCAAACCAATTTGCCGTACTCCTGTTTCACCGTTCGTACCTCGGAGCTTGTGTAGCTCCCACTGCTGTACCCTACCCCGTCGATGTTGTCCATTCCAGCACGGAAGTTCGCCGACAAGATTTGTCGTAATTTCGCCTTTACTCGCTGTATTAGGGGCCAATCTTTGCCCAGCGGTTGTTTTCCCAAGAGAAACTCAAACTCCCCATCGCTAAATCGGCAAACAGGGAGGTAGGTATTTCCCGTGCAGCCTATCACTTTATTGACAAAGTCCGAGTACCATGCGCTGCAGTCAACCTGCTCCGGCGTCAGTGTCTTAATGCTTTCGCGAAAATAGGACTGGAATCCGGGTATATTAAGTGGTACTGCATGTGGAAACACCCTGTGAGTTGAAGGTAACTCGTACGCGTATGTTTTCGTTTTGAAGGTACTTTTCACGACGAAGGCGTTAGGTGAGGTCTATGGCACCGGGCGGCTAACGTAGCAGCGCTCTTACCTGACCAATGATTTTCCGGTTTAGGGATACAACAGCGAGTAGAGCACATCCTCCAGTGACTACAGTGGACACAATCCAATCAAACCAGCTTGGGCGTTGAGGGCCAAGGTTTGCCGCGAGCCACACGAGTGGGGAGAGGACAATGGTAATTAGCAGAAGCTTTCGTCTAATGTCGCCGTCTACATGGGACCCTAGCTTGCACTCCAACCGTGTTTTGTGCCATAGCGCAAATGCTCCGCAGCTCAAAGGGGTGGAGATCGCAACGCCAAAAAGCCCAAAGAATGACCCAAGCCCAAACATTGCAATGACCCTTACACTTGACTCGATTCCCACCATATATGCTGGAACTTTTATGTCTCCGGTTTCACCCAGTAATACCGAGTATAGATTATGACGGGCGATCATTACAATTGCGGCAGCGTTTGCAATTGTCGTCAGGTCTCCGGCGTATTGGCTGCTTCCAACCCACAGGAAAACAAAGCTGTTGTTGGCCGCAATGTAAGTAAATGCGAGTACCAACGCAACGTATAAATAGAAGCTATTTATTGTCTGAAATACCGATCGAGTTTTTTCTCCCTTGCCCTCGCCTACGAGATGAGCGAATCCGGCCCGCACCGACGCAACAAGCCGATCTAGAACCAGGAGAATAACCTCTGCGCCTTTCTTTGATAACGAATACGAAACCGCCGCCGTTGGTCCCAGTAGTGCGTTAATGATGGTGGGCTCGATTCTCGCTGCTACCGCGGTGCTGATCCGAGCGAACGACAATGCTGGACTCAGGTTTAGTAGTTCGGAGTATGTTGCAGGATCAGGATGTCGAGTAGCTCCAAAAGATCGCGAGAGATTCCGGGCATTTACCAGGTTCAGGAGAAGTACGACGCTTTCACCTGCAAGCGCCGCATGAGCAAGTCCAACTATCCCAAGGCCCATATTTAGGTTCACCAGCATGAAGGTGATGGACACGAGAGCACCCAGAAAACAATGCAACAGTGGGCGAAACGGCTGCTGCAGTGCATCCGAGAAGTTCTTCTGCCCATTGCTGACAAACACCAGGCCGCCACAAAGCCAACTCAACGCAAAAGCAATGTATAAATTGTCATCGATCTCAGCACCTTGGACGAAGATGATTCTGCAGGTGAGGATTAGTAAAGCTCCGGCTAGCGCGCTGCCTGCCCAAAGCTTTAGTTGCAGTGCTAATCCTGTACTGTAATAGCGAAGCACACTTCCGCTGTCGCCGCGTCCATACGACGCCGAGATCCTTTGCGAAACCAGGCTGGCAATTCCAAGGTCAAACACACTGGCGAACGCAGTGAGTCCCTGTATCCCAAGCCAGAAGCCATACTGCTCGCTACCTATAGAGCGTATAACATAAGGTATCAGGACGATCCCCTGCACAACGGTCGTCGCAATGATCGCCATGCCAATCAGCGCCTGTTGTACGGCCGCTCTTCTCCGGCGAGGTATCGGCGGTTGTGCTATGTCCTGCTGGGGCTTCAAAGGCTCATTTCCCAGTGTCGATTCTTCCTCGCGTAGCCGCAAGTGTTTCCGACCTCTTCGCCGGATGGCAGGCAGGGCTGCGACACTGGGCAGCCTTATGACATCCTGCATCTGTCCTCTTCGTACTTACAGATTCACCAGGTTGACGGTTTCCTCCGTTCTCAGGGCTCATTCTTGCCTACCCCGGACGTTTCTTGCCGTACCTCGGCCACGCCTTTTACATATTGGATTTCGCCCGCGATCGCTTGCCGAGCCACGGCCTGCGCGACCTTCCGGTTATCATCCAACTCCCCCACGAGCAGCGCCCGAGCAATCGAGCGGAGGCTGGTGGTGGCAAACGGAGCGTCCACCCGGGCTCCCTGGTCGCCCTTCCGCACCTGAATGATCAGCGGTACCGGGTACCCCTGGCCGGCGCTCACCCATGGGGCGGTGCGCCACCAATGGTCGGAGGTGAGGATGAGGGATGTCTTGTCCCTGAGACCGGAGCGTTCGAGGGTGGCCAGCAGTTCCCCGAGCGTCTTGTCCACTAGAGCGAGATTCCCGACGTAGCCTCGATGCTCACTCGACAGCGAGATGGTCAGATCCCGCTTCCGGGTGTCGTAAATTCCGGGAGCGTGAGGTATCCCATAGTGGAGAAAAACAAACCTCACATCCGAATCAGCTACGGCCAGCAAGGCTTCGGCGTGCAGGCGAAGATGGAGTTCCCTGCTTTGCATGCGCCCGTAGATCGGCAGGGCCAAGTAGGCGAACTGGGCTAGCAAGGTGCGCGTGATCCCTTCGCCACGTATTCCCTCGAAAGCCGGGAAACCATACGATCGGGCCTTGAGCAGCGGGCTCTCGGGCAGGATCCGGTCGTAGGCATGATACCATCCGAGGACGACAGCCGAAGCCGGCATCGCCAGCACGTCGGTGACAATCGACTCTCCGTCCCTGAAGTTCTGCCACCCGGTCTCGCCGGGCAGCTGCACCTGCAGACGGGAATCGCGAGTGCCGAAAGCCCCGGCCAGTTGCCGGCCCTGCAGGAGGGATGGCACCGAGACGATGGTCGACTTCGCCGGAGCGTAGGCCGAGGAGACCACCACGGACTCCTTAACCAAGGCATCCAGCACCGGCAATTGCAATTCCTTCGGGCGTCGGTCAAAAAGAACGGTCTGGTCCCATTCATCGAAGAGCACCCAAATCAGCCGTCGGGGTTCCTGGACCGCAACCGGCGCGGACGGAGGAAGCTGGACGCGCCGGGGATAGATCGCCTCCGGATCGGCAATCCGCACCACGGCATGACCAAAGGTAAAGAGTACATAGGGCGAGCAAATCGCGAGCGCCCAGAAGATCACCGCCCAGAAGCGCTGGCGTAATAAGATCGCCAGAGTGAACAAGGTAAGGCCGACGACACCGATGATGACGAACCGGCTGATTCCGGTCATGACCTCGATCGAGGCGCCGCCGGAACGCCGCACAAAATCCAAGGGCACGATCAAGACGACGAACACCGCAAGCATGGCGAAAGCGCGATGCCACCGGTTGCCATGATGCCAAACCAACTTGATTAAGGAGTATAGCAGCAGCGTCAGCGCCAGCACGCCCAGCAGGGCGGCGAGGTAATCGACGCGCCCGTAGGGAACGGAGGTCAGATAGCTGCTCTGCGGATTGTGCAGCAGAAGATCCCAGATCCGCAGGTAGCAGAGGTTGGCGAGCGACAGCGCCACCACCGCGCCCGCCACCCGCGTGGTGGAAGACCGGCCATAATCTACCTGGAAGTACGACTTAAGGTCGAAGGCCACGCATCAGGGAACTCTGACCCGGGTCACGCGCGAGATAGCTTTGCCAGCGAATACAGGATCCGCCCGGAGCCGGCAATCGGCGCCAATGCCACCGGCGCGAAGAACGGCGCGAAGGCCGCCTCGAAATTCGCGCGCTGCAGCCGCGGGATCAGATGCTCCTTGTTGCGGATGATCCGCTGAAACATCGAGTCCTCCGGCGGCACATACTCGACGATTGCTCCGCCGCGGACGAGGCCGGCCACCAGGCGAAACACCTCCGGCAGCGGCACCCCATCGGTCACGGTTAAGTGATGCACGACCGCCAAGAGCAGGGCCACGTCGAAGTGCTCGTTCGCCCGCGCCAGAAAGGAAGCCTGTTCGGAGTTGTTCCAGCCCAGCGCCGGGCTGGGACGGGCTAGGTTGAGAACCAGCGGCAGAATCGGCTGCTGGCTGGCTACCGCCTGCGACCAGACACGGCCGACTACGATCGGGTCGTAGTCCAAGGCCACCACCGCGGCTCCCGAGGCCAGCCGCGAAAAATGTCCGGTGTTGCAGCCTACATCCAGTACGCGCCGGGGAGCAAATCGCTGCAAGGCCTCCCGAACGAAGGTCTCCTTGGCCTGGAACGCCACGTCCCGATAGTTGCTCGTCGCCATGTAGTCCGACCACACGGAACTCTGCACCACCGGCGGGCGCACCCGCCGAAGCGCCCGCTTCAGGCCGCGAACGAGCATCCTCAGAATCATCTGGGCCCGCTCCTCGTCGCCCCCCGCCTGCCGGGCCGGGGTGGCCGTGCGGGCCGCCGACAACCGGCCCAGCCAGGCCGGAAGCGTGACATGCTGAAACGCGGCCGGACTCATTCGGGCCGCCCACGAGAGCCTCTGACAGGCCTCCTCCGGCTCCAGCCCATCCCGCCGCGTGAAGTGAACCTCGTGGGGGGGCACTCCCTGCTTCCGATGCATGAGCAGTGGAAGGAGAAACGTACGAACAAACTGGGCGTAAGCTGGCCAAACTGCCTGCCCCGACGGCCGTGGGGCGAACGACAGCAAGTCAACGAACACCGGCCTGGGTCCGTCGAAAACGATATTGGCGGGAGTCGCGTCCTTGAGAGAGAGACCGGCCTCCAACGCCCGCATCTGCAGGTCCAGCGTCAGTTCTGCCGCTGCGTACAGCATCTCCGGACACCATTCGTGCGGATAGGAGACGAACGGGATTCGCTCGTGTTCGAGTACGCAGATTCGGCTGATCTCGTCCGCACCGGTAGCTACACCCGAGATCGCCGCTGCCGCGACTTCCTCGGGGGATAGTTCACGCGTGCGGGGAAACTCCCGACGCTCCACTAGACCTCGGAAGAACGAGGAACAGATCAAATCCATCACGCGGTCCGCTGCGCCGGGGTGGACGATGCGCAGAACTCGATCGGACTGCAGAACACAAACCCCGTCGGGGTCGCGAAAAGTGGGTGAAATCAAGGCAAACTAGCGCCTACCGCAGAAAAATCCAAGGTCACGTCCTCACTCATCCTTACGGCGAGAAAATAGCGGTTCTTCGGAGATCTCCGTGGGTGAAGTTCACGGTATAGCGGGCCGCAGGTCGAGCTTACCGCAGTGAAAGAGGATGCGATCGCGGTAGTTCTCGAACCGGCGGAAGCCGCGGGCTTCGGCTTTGATCGCCTGGATCTTCGAGTTGAAGCCTTCCGAGATGGCGTTGGTGATGGGATGCGAGAAGTAGTTGAGCAGGCCGAAGAGATGCGTCTGCAACGTGAGCGCGGTCTTCTTGATTGGTTCGAGCTGGGAGCGCCGCGCGGCGCCGAACCACTGCTGGAAAAACTTGGCGGCGCGCTTCGCGTCGGGCTGGGCCCAGAACTCCGCGAAGGTCTCCTTGTGGCACCACGCGCGGGAGGTCTTGAGGTTGCGCTCGCACAGTTCGGCGAAGCTCAGCGCGCGCTCGCCTTCGGCGCACGCGCCCTGGAGCCACAGGTATTTGGTGTGGGTGAGGCTCCGGTCGCCCTTTTCCAGCAGGCGGCGGTGTTCCTCGCGCCGGACCTTGTCCACCGCCTCGTTCAGGTGCCTGGCGACATGGAACTTGTCGTAGACGATCATGGCGCGAGGAACCGACTGGCGGGCCGCGGCCGTAAACTCCGGGCTCATGTCCACGGCCACCGCCTCGACGCGGTCCCGCTGTTCCTTGGGCAGCCGGTCCCACAGTTCGAGCGCGCTGGCCGTGTCGCGCCCCGGGACCACGTCGAGCACCCGGCGGCCGCCCAGGTCCGTCATCAGCGAGACGTAGTTCTGGCCGCGACCGAAGCTCTTCTCGTCCATCCCGACCTGCGTCACCGCCTCGGTCGAACGGCGCAACAGCCCGCGCTCCACCGCCCGGCGCACGATCTCCTGGATGGTGTGCCAGTCGACCTTCAGGATCTCCATCGCCTGCACGAAGGAACGCGCCGCCTGGATGACGGTGACCGCGAAGGCCTCGAACATCAGCGTGAACCGGCCGTGCGGTTCCGCCCACGGCACCTGCACGGTCACCACGCCGTGTTCCGGGCACTGGCAGCGCGGCACCCGGGCGCGGATGATCGTCGCGAACTGCATCACGTCGAGGTGCCGCCACTGCCGCTGCGGCGCATGATCGTAGCGCGCGCAAGACCGCCCGCACTGCGGGCACGTCACCGCCGCCTCCTGGTCATGCTCCACGTCCACCTCCACCCGCTTCGCCGCCAGCTGCAGGTCCACCCGCCGCACCTGCCACGGCGACCCGATCCCCAACAACAAGGCGTAGTGCGCGGCCACCGCCGTTTCGGCCGCTTGATTTTCCATCGATGATTTTGCCATGCGTCGACCCTGCGGGCTTACCCGCGCGACTCAACCCGCGACGCCCCGGGATCCTTCCTTCCCAGCGGTTCGGCCTCCGGAGCCGGAGGCGAAGACCCGTCCCTCCGAAGGTCGTTCTCGGGGCACAAACTCAATCTCCTCCGAAACCCCCTGAAAAACGCGAATAACCAAAATAGCCCTTTGATCCAGCCCCGCACCTTCCGAAGTGACAGCACAAATCCGCAAAACGCCGCCGTGAGAATTTGGACGAGCATCAAACCCGAACCTGGATCGACGTAGGCGAAAAAAGACATCAGGCAAAAGGACGCCAAACCCTGAAAGGAGGATACATCGAGTTACAAAAAACTACGCCTGACAATTAGGTAAGATCTTCATAAATAATGGCATCTGTAGGCGAACGAACCCGAGGCTGACCCGACGGAGGGAATCCGAAGGCCGCAATCCGAAGGGGTCAGGAAGCAACCTGCAACGCCGCAGGCTTCGGGTTGGATCTATACCTTGTTTTGAGGGGATTGTTCAGTTGGCAGCTGGGGTGGCTTCGACGCTTGATGCGCCGATGCCCCGCAAACTTCGGCTGCTCTCTCCCGATGCTCTTTACCATGTGATTAACCGCGGCAATTACCGCCGGGACGTCTTTGAATCCTCCGGAGCGAGAGACGCCTTCTTGGCGGCGCTGGACGAAGCGTGCCGGCGTTACCCCGAGCTTGAGGATGCAGGTTCACCGCAGGTTGTTGCACGTTTCAGCCTGACCCCTTCAGGCGAAGCTCCTCCCTTTTCGCTCCTGTCCCTTCTCCTCAGCCCAAGCGCAACGCCCCCTTCAGCAAGGGCAACAGGGCGCGGGTCTTGCCGTGCCAGCTCTCCAAGGACGCCACTCGCTGCTGCAACATCCGGCGCGAAGCCCCCCGCGGCACGCCGTCCCGGATGCGACGAATGCTGTCCTTGGCCGAGTCGAGCTGGGCCTCCACCCGTCGCTCCAGGAAATGGATCAGCAACTTGCGCAGCTCGATGTCGGGCGCGTAGCGCGCCACCCGGTCGCCCGGAGCCGAGACGTCCTGCAGGGCCCCTAGGCCGGTCAGGAAGCGAATGCCTTGGCTGATGGAGCCCACGCTGAGGTCGAGCCGCTGCTTGAGATCGGCGGGACTGAGGGCGTCGGGACTGGCGAAACAGCTGCCGTAGATTAAGGCGAGCGACTTGGGCACGCCCAAGAGGTTGGACGCGTCGAGGAAGTAGGAAACGACGGCGGTCTCAAACTCGAGCGATTCGGCATCGCGATCTCCGGGCAGGAGATAGCCCGCCGCGGAGGGTGGGGCCGAAGGGGCAATCGAGGCAGGAGGCACAAGAAGCCGGGAAACGGGTCTGGCAGTTGCCTTTACGGAAGGCTTCGCCCCGTCACTTCCCGGGGCCGAGCCCGGACCGCGACCGAGGAACAACGCTGCTACAAAGGGTTTTCATCCTAAGTTTCAATTCAAAATGAAGCTGGGGGCGGGAAAAGTGCGGCGAGACCGCTGGAAAGGCGTCTAGGCGGGGGCACGTGGGTTCACCGCAGCTCGGTTACCCATCCGCAGTCCGACCACCGGGAAAGGCCAGCGGCCGCGGGCGTTTCCCGCCCACCCGAAGCCCTCGGCCGCGTGAAGACCGAGGTCAAGGGGACGGTGCCCCTGGCGGGGAGGGACTGAGGGAAGAAGCGACCTACTCACTGCGGGGACATCGACTTACCCGGTAAGGGGTCAGGCCAGTGCACGGTGCATTGGCGGCCGCCTCATCGGGAGGATCGAATGACCAGGCGCGAGGCGATCGGCCTGCGCGACCGTCCCGCCGGACCGGGGCGGCGCGCCCCGGCTGCACCGAGCCCGTACCACAGCCGGTGAGGGATCAGCTGACCTGACCCAGTCGGTTCGTCTCTTGGGGAAGGATCCTGATCGAGCGCGCGCAAGCGAAAATTGCCCCGCCGCGCCGCCAGCCCTGCCGGCGCCGCACCGCCCCTGGTCGCGACCGCGCGGGTTGCAACTCCTGCCGCCCCCGGTCATCCAACCTCCTTCCCCACCCCTCCTCCCCGGCTATGAACCGTTCCCGCTTCGCCCCGCGGCTGATTCTCTCCGCGCTGCTGCCCCTCCCTCCCCTCGCGGCGGCCCAACCCGGTCCCGGGTCGGCCCCGGCCGCCGCGATCGTCCCGGCGGGCGTGAGGGCCCATCGCGACCTCGCCTACGTCGTCAACGGGCACGAGCGCCAGAAGCTCGACCTGTTCGTGCCGGAGAAGGCGGACGGGCCCCTGCCGCTGGTCATCTGGATCCACGGCGGCGGCTGGCAGAACGGGAGCAAGGAGAACTGCCCGCCGCTGCGGCAGGGCTACCCGGAACGCGGCTACGCGGTCGCGAGCCTCAACTACCGGCTCAGCGGCCACGCGGTCTTCCCCGCGCAGATCGAGGACTGCAAGGCCGCCATCCGCTGGCTGCGCGCGCACGCGGCGGCCTACGGCCTCGATCCGCAACGCTTCGGCGTGTGGGGCAGTTCGGCCGGGGGCCACCTCGCCGCACTCGTCGGCACCAGCGGCGACGTGCCGGCCTTCGAGGTCGGGGCGCATCGCGACCAGTCGAGCCGCGTGCAGGCGGTCTGCGACTACTACGGGCCGACCGATTTCAATGTCTTCGTCTCCACCCCGGGCTACGAGACCCACGGGACGGCCCAGTCGCCCGAGGCGAAGCTCCTCGGCGGCGCGGTCCGGGACCGACCGGCCGAGGTCGCGCGCGCGAATCCCATCACCCACGTGAGCCGGGACGACCCGCCATTCCTGATCGTGCACGGCGATCAGGATCGGACGGTGCCGCTCAACCAGAGCCAGCTCCTTCACGACGCCCTGCGGCGGGCCGGCGTGAGCGTGCACTTCCACACCATCCGGGGCGGGGGTCACGGCCAGGGCTTCGGCGGCCCCGAGATCGAGCCAATGGTGCGCGGTTTCTTCGACCGGGTGCTCAAGGCCCGGACGCTCCCGCCGAACCTCGGCCCGGCGACCACTTCCGTGAGCGAGGCCTCCACCGCGCCAGCGGCCCCCAAGGGCAAGGGCGGCGCGGGCAAGGGCGCAGGCACGATGACGTGGGAGCAGGTGCGCCGCATCGAGGGCGTCGAGGACGACGGCCGCGTGGCGCGCAACCAGTTCAAGGGCCCGGCCGCGATGTTCGACCGCCTCGACCGGAACGGCGACGGCTTCGTGTCGAAGGCGGACTTCAACTGAGCCCGTCCGGGCGGCGCGCACCGGCGACTGCCACGCACCGCGGTAGGATCCGCGGCCTCGACTGCGGATCGCTTTACCTGACCCCGTAACTTCGCCACCCCCGAAAGCTCGGCGCCGGCAAACTCCCAGCCTCGCGAATTTCATCCTTGCCGCTCCGTCGCCGGAACCCAGCGGCCCGGGAACAGCAACATCCGCGGCAGGGCCGGCACGCCGAGCTCGTTGCCGTTGAGCTGACTCACCACGAGATCGACCGCATTCGCCGCCACCAGGTCGTAGGACTGATCGATCCCGCCGATTTCCGGCGCCGTCGGCAGCCAGTGCAACGTGATGATCGGCGCATCCCCGGGCAGCGGCACGTCCTTCGACCGGAGCTGCTCCGCGAGCGACTGGGCGCTCACGACCACGGCATCGGGCCGCAGCGCCCTGAGCCGGCGACGGAGGGCGCGACGGTCGCCGGGCAACCCGATCCACAGGGAGTCCGTGGCCGCCCGGCGCCCCGGATGAAACACGGCGAACGCCGCCTCCCACGCCCGCCGCGCGCGCTCGTTGACCGCGGCTTCCAGAATCGCCAGCGGGCGCCGGCACCCAGCGGCCGCGAGCCGCTCCAGCGCCATCCGCATCGCGAGGTAGTGATGATGCCCGGCGTGGTGGAGCTCCGGATTCCACCGCGCGCTCCCGATCACCGCCGGCGCAAAGCACGCCCAGTCCAGGTCCAGCGTCACCTCCGCCTCGTGCATCACCGGGGACAGCAGCACGCCGACGATCCCCCGCGCCTTCATCACCTCGGAAAGCCGCCGGTCCGTCATCCCACGCTCGGCCGTCCAAAACTGCTCCAACCCGTAACCCAGGGTCTCGGCCCTCGCCTTCGCCCCGAGGAAAACCCGCTGGAGGAAAGGGTCCTGCTCCGACTCGGCGCGCGGGGTATACACCCACACGAACGCGATGCGCTCCCCCGCGGCGACGCGCCGGGCATTCCGAATATGGGACATCAAGGCCGCGAAGCGCGGATTCGGCCGGTAACCCAACCGGGCGGCGAGGGCCTGGATCGCCTGCCGCCTCTCCGGCCGGATCCGTGGATCCTCCCGCAACGCGTACGACACCGTCGCCAGGCTGCAGCCCGCGGCGCGGGCGATTTGTTGCAGCGTGACCATAAGGGGTTCCGCCACCTCAGGCGGACGCCAGCCCGAAGGCAACCGGGGAATTGAACGGTTTCAAAAGGATAACGATAGCTTCCTCCCCGGCACCCGCTAGACCCCTGACACCCCGACGGCACCGCCGTACCGCCCCCTGCCCGACGCCCCGCCCCTTAGCCCTCTTCCGCCACGACGTCATCCCGTTCCCGCCGACGCACCCCCATCCGATGAAAGTACTATCCCGCCTTGCCGTGTCCCTCGGCCTAGCTGGCACGTTGCCAGCGCTCGCGGCGGAGCTGCCGGTGACCGGCCCCGCGGCGCGGCTCACCGCCACGCCGTCCGGGGACGTCGAGGTGGCGATGGCCGACGGCGCCGTCGCCCGCTTCGCCCCGCTCGTGGCGGTCCTGGCCACCCGCGCGGATCCCAATCTTGAGATGCGTTGGGGGAAGTTTCCCGAGGAGGCGATGAAGCTGAGCGACACCGGCTCGATCTACAACGTCCTCACCTGGGGTCCGAAGGGCGCCGCCGCAAAGGCCGCGGCGACGCACGTCGAGGACGGCTTCGATCCCACGGTCGATCGGGGCTACGGGGGCGGCCGCACCGCCAACCTCTTTGCCGCGGGCCGGCTGACGGTCCTGCGTGCGCCGGCCAGTCGCTCCGACGGCCGCGCGATCTCGTGGGATTTTCCCGCGCACGGGAACGTGACGGTGCGCGCGACGCTCGACCTGCCGGCCGACGGCACGGCCCCCCGGCTGAAGATCACCGCGACGGCCACGGCGGAAGGCTGGTACTCGTTCGGCTACGTGGGCGCCCCCGAGACGCCGCCAGCCGAGGTCGAGGAACTCTGGCAACCACTGATCTACAACGAGCGCCGCTTCCCGCACGAGTCCTTCCTCGAGGCGGCGTACCGCTGCCCGTTGCCGACGACCCTGGTCACGCGCGCGGGCCTCACGACCGGCGTGGTCGCGGATCCCGCGGAGTACCCGTTCCAGCCGCTGCCGAACCTCGCCAACTCCCGTTTCGGCGTCGCGCTGCGCAACGCCCGCGGGCACGCGCAGCCGATGCTCTTCGCCCCGCTCCTCGGCGGCGCCGGCTCGCGGATGCAGGCCGGTGAGACGCGCGAGTTCACCGTGCGGCTGGTCGTGGCCAAGGCGGCGCTGTCCGCCACCTTCGAGCGGGTGGCACGCTCGCTCTATGGTTTCGCCGACGTGCGGCACAACGCCCTCGGCTCCCTCAACGCGACGTTCGAGCGGATGCTGGAGTTCGGGCTCGGGGAGCACGCGAAATTCAACGCCGACCTGCGCGGCTTCGCCTACGACACCGACGTGCCTGGCGCGGTGAAGAACGTCTCCGCCCTGCACCCGCTCGGCCTCGCGCTCGTCACCGACCGCCCGGAGATCTACACCCGGCTCGCCCGCCCGCTGATGGAGTTCTTCGTTTCCCGCGAGCGCTTCCTCTTCACCACCGATCCCAAGGTGAAGGGCCAGTCCGCCTCCTCGCGGCTCGGCGGACTCGGCGCGCCGCTCACCGAGTACGCCAACCTGTACGCGATGTCGGGCCAACGCACCCCGTTCTTCCGCACCGCGGCCGAGGGCCTGTTCGGCCGGGACCGCGTGCTGAACCTCGAGGGCCGGATTCGCGGCGACAACTGGTCCAACGCCCTCGGCCTCTTCCGCGCGACGGGGGAACGCCGCTGGCTCGACCACGCCGTCAAGGACGCCGACGCCTACCTTAAATCCCGCGTCGGGGTGCGCCAGCAGGACTACGCGGATCCCGATTCGCGCGGCTTGTTTTTCTGGACGGCGTTCACCCCGCAGTGGATCGAGCTGTTCGAGCTCTATGAAGAGACCCGCGAGCCGCGGTTCCTCGCCGCCGCCCACGCCGGCGCGCGGGACTACGCGCAGTTCGTCTGGCTGGCGCCGCGCATCCCCGCCGGGGATGTGCGCGTCAACGAGGACGGGCTCGCGCCGGCGTACCGGAGCGGCCCGCGTTTCACGCGCATCAAGGCCGCGCCCGAGACCGTGCCCGCTTGGCGCACCTCGGAGATCGGGCTGACCAGCGAGTCGGCGCCGACCAGCAAGGGCGCGCGCGGGATCTTCCTCGCGTGCTACGCGCCGTGGATGCTGCGCATCGCCGCGCTGACCAACGACGCGTTCCTCCACGACATCGCCCGCTCCGCGATCATCGGGCGCTACACCAGTTTCCCCGGGTACCATATCAACACCGCGCGCACGACGGTGTACGAGAAGCCCGGCTTCGCGGAACGGGGGAAGGAGGAGCTCAACTCGACGACCTCGATCCACTACAATCATATCTGGCCGCACCTCGCGCTAGTGCTCGACTACCTAGTGGCGGATGCGTTCGCGAAGTCGCGCGGGGCGATCGATTTTCCGTCCCGCTACGCCGAGGGCTACGGTTACCTGCAGCAACGCGTCTTCGGCGATCGTCCGGGCAAGGTCCACGACGAGGAAGGCCTGTACCTGTGGATGCCGCGCGGCGCGTTGACCGTCGACCACCCTGAACTCAATTTCGTGATGGCCCGCGGCGACACGAAGGTGGCGATCGCCCTCACCAACCAGTCGAAGTCCGCGGTCAAGTCCCACGTGACGCTCTCGCGTGAACGCGTCGCGCCCGCCCCGGGCGCCACCGCGAAGGTGACCGTGTGGGAGAACAACCGGCGCATCCGCGAGCAGCCGCTGGCCGCCGACGCCCGCATCGCGGTGGACGTCGCCGCCGAGGGCATCACGACGCTGATCATCAGCGGCGTCACGCCGCGCGTGGAGTTCCAGGACCAGATCCTGAGCCGCGCCACCCGGCTCCCGGCCGGAAGTGTCGCGGACCTCGGCTGGCGGGGCGCGCGCGGCGTCGTGCTGTCGTTCGGGGCGGGCGAGCTCACGAGCGCCTACGTCTATGTGCCGGACTTCGAGCGCACCGTGACCCGCTGCACGGTGCACTACCGGCAGGGCGGCGGAGCAGTCCGTGCCTTGTCGGACGCGAAGTATCCCTTCGACTTCACGCTGCCCGTCGCGGGCGACGCGCCGCTGGAGTTCTGGTTCGAGGTCCAGTCCGGCGACGGGCCCGCCGAGAAATCGCCGGTCGGGCGGCTGCTCCTGCAATGAGAAGGACCGGAATCCTTGTTCTCGCCCTGCTGGCCTCGGTCGACCGGTTGTCGGCCGCGACGGCGCCACTTTTTGACGGCAAGACGTTCACCGGCTGGGAGGGCGACCTCGGGAGTGTGTGGCGCATCGAGGACGGTGCGCTCGTGGCGGGCTCGCGGGAGAAGAGGCAGAAGAAAAACAACTTTCTCGCCACCACGCGGCGCTACGCGGCTTTCGAACTTACGCTGCAGTGGAAGCTGGAGGGCGCGGAGCGCTCCGCCAACGCCGGCGTGCAGTTCCGCTCGCGGCGCGTCCCGGGAAGCCACGAGGTGTCCGGCTACCAGGCCGACATCGCGGTG